>BNJV01002396.1_pt1 | contig 98539 bp, 125 predicted proteins | sample 8540591 | NCBI WGS metagenome assembly BNJV01 (sample SAMD00202457, study PRJDB9452) | human saliva metagenome | host: Homo sapiens | reverse complement strand
TGAATAGAAATAATTTGATATAGGCTCTTGGCACCTGGAATATCCCCTACGGGAGGGAAGACCTCAAGGCTGTATTTGCTACCAAGGCAGGCCAATGTGACATGACACAGCAGGAGCCTCTACGGGAAATTGAAAGAAGGTGTGGACTGGTAAAGGTTGCAATCCGTGAGGGCTTATAAACATAGAGCTGATGTTTTATCACAAGCAAGTTTGCATGGAATACAAATCGCAGTTATAATGTAAGGCTTTAGGGGCTTTGACAAGTCTATGAGAAACCTGGATCGGGACTATATTGACTCTCATCTCACACTGGCCCACAATAAAGCACGCTATAAGAACCCTGATGAGGTAAAAATGCAGGGCCTGGGTGGCACTTGAAGAGCCATAATGAAGAGGGAAGGAAGGAAGAGTATGGTGGAGTGAGCACCTTCACCCCACCTACATAGAGGAGCCTAAAAAGAGCGCAAAAGTCCTGCCCATGGTCAATCAGATAGAGCTCATGACAGGCGCAGGAAGATGTTGTAGAAATATAACAATAACAACGGAATAATCATGGAAGGCTATGTTCTTAGGCATAGGGCTCTTGATAATGAGATACTATGAGATGGCTAAAAGTATCAAATCACTGTTCCAATATGTATATATCATTTATGAAAGAGGTATAATCCTCTTCCAAAGACTGTTTCACCTGGAGGGATGAGGGTAACTGTGGCTCATATATTTAAAGAGGGAAGACATGACCTTCTTTATTCTTCTATATGGGCGGATACGCACATAAACTCCTGATGCGGGTGGTGATAACAAAGATCACAGCCAATATCCCGTAAATCGAGATAATTAGCTTCTGCTATTTCTTTTGCTACTTCTTCTGCTTTTGCCCTTAGACTACTTTCCCTTTCATTTTACTCTTATACATTACCCACATCTTTGCTACTATTGGGATTAGCATCGATAGTATTACTACTATGATGATAATCTTTGAAATCAGCTTTTGAGCTTTTTATTATTAAAAATCCATTTCTCCCTCCAAATATATTTCAAACTTTATTTTCTATTTATATCAAGCCTTTTGACCATTAACACTGTATATGCTATAATAATTTAGTGTCAAAAATATGAAAATCCGCATTATTTTTCATAAACGGAGGCTCTCATGCCTATTTTCCTATATTCACTCATACTTTTCGTCCTCTGGGTGAGATGTAGAGCCCAGAAAAAATTCCAGAATCGAAACTGAGGATAACCAAGGCTTCCTGGAGAGAGAACGTAGGCTAATTTTACCAGAAAAGGCCGATCTCACGAAGCTTGACTACATAGTCGTTCCTCTAAATGAACTCCCTTTTCCGGAAAGCTATGAAGAGGTAGCTCTTCTTATTCACTCCCAGAGGGCTTACGACCTCACAAGAGCGAAATCTTTGACTGTGAGAAGAAGGTTATCGCCATAAGCCATAAGAAAAATACTAAATCTTGGTCATATGAGCAACACTGATATTAGATGGAATATGTTGCGAACCTCAAATCCTAATCCAGTATGATGAAAATTCCTCAAAGCTCAGCAAGGCTCCTTGCCAAATGGGGGCAAACTCCTCTATGAAAGCGGTGAAGAAGATGCCGCCGAAAAGGTCCTGTATATGCTGTCTCCTGCAAGTCAGACATAGAAGATGTGTTCATCACCTGAGCTAAAATCTACCGTGACAAAGGCAATGAGTTAGGTATCAGTGACCTGGTGGAAGCCTGCCAGTGCTTTGATGAGCTTAGGCAGGAAAAATATAATCAACCAAATCACCTCTATTTAACTATTTTAGCTCAACCTCTCCTCCTATGACAATAGGAGTTTTGCTAAATTTAAGCCTTGTTACGATGGTTTTTATATGATACAAACTATAACACTCGATTGAGCCTCTGAAAGCGGATTTATCATCTTCTTTCACCTATATATATGACGTTGGTATGCAAAAGTATTTTACACCCATTGATACAGGATTGCTACAGCTGTGCTTTTGACACCCAGCATCATTATATAATCACTTGCAAGACGGACAGACATCCGAAAGTAGCATGGTCACATTTTGGAGCTCTGGCGGTGCAGATTTCCTCGCCAAGAGCTATGACATCGAGATTCCATGTATCCACGCACTCTCAGGCAGTACCTCCATCAGCTCAAATTCTGCCTTAACGGGTCTCTCTGTGGTTGTTGTCCCAAGTTTCTTTTGATATTCTCTTCACAGATGTATCGACAACTATGCTTGGAATATTACAGATATATTCCTCTGACTACATTGGCAGTCTTCGCCCCTACTCCGAAGCACTATAGCTTCTCAAGCTCCTTGGCACTACCCCACCATACTCACTAAGAAGCATCCTTGCACAGCTATGATATTCTTTTTGCCTTATTATGATAAAAAGCCCGTAGAATGAATGTCATCTTCCATCTCCTTAAGGTCTGCTCCCGCAAAGTCTTCCAAAGTCTTGTATTTCTTAAACAAGTCCCTTGTAACCATATTTACTCTGGCATCAGTACACTGGGCACTTAATATGGTTGCAAAGAGCAACTGCCAGGCATTCTCGTGCAGAAGATAGGTACGGCTCTCGCCCCCGTAGCGCTCCTATAAGCCTTCGTATTATCTCGTCTATCCTTGCTCTTTCCTTCTTTGATAGTTTCTTCATATTTGCTCCAATAAAATTTAATTGACGCAATCTAATATATCACAAAAAGCAAGTTGTAGTCTAGAGGTGTTGGGAAATTTGACTTTGCAGTTGGGTCCCTTCTCATAGTCATTTTTATAGTTCTTAAAACCCTAATTTCTTTTTGCTAAACTAAACGGAATAATATCTTTATCATTCGTCTTCTCATACGCAGTTTCTTTATGCTATATATTCAATCCCATCTCCCTTGCAGTAAAAGCTTCAAATTTTTAACAAACTATGTCCAATATTGTAGATATCATCATCCATTAAGCATTTTTATCAATTGAGTCATTCCCAAGAAAATGAAAGGCTGTATTATCATATCCTTCCTCTTCCTGCATCTTAATATTCTCAAGCCCAACGATTTTATAATGACCTATAGGCAATGCCCCCATGAGCTTTACCATGTATGAGTATACTAATCCCAGCATAGACGCCTATATTCTTTGAAAAGTTTTAACGAATCCGCATACCATAACATCTTCATAGCTTTACTTTATAGAGATTGCGCTATATGTTCTGCAAAAGTAAGATACAACAGCCTCCAATTTATCAATATCAAGGACTTTATATCCATTAGCGTCGCAAGGGCTCCTGATAATTAACATATTCACTCTCTAATGATTTTCTTTGGAGATATTCCCGTCCATCCTCATCAAGATTCGCCATTATCTTTTCTTTAATTGCACTTTTTCTTTAATTTGGTAAAATGCTCACCATGCAGATAAATCAACACTGCCAGAGGATTATCTCTAATAATTCTAAGATGTTATCATACGCATCATCTTGTATTGCTTTGCTTTCATATCGGAAATAGTTAGCCTCTCCCCATCCCAATAGTTTGTTTAGCAAGATCCACCTGAGATAAGCTATATTTTTCTCTAATTTCTACAATATCATCAGAGGTCAACAGGTTATGAGCCTTTCTATACATATTCCGAGCATTTCAAGATTATCATTTCCATCTTTCCAGTCACAAATCTCTCTCGTCTTCATCACTATTTACATCAAAAAGTATATAGGTTTCTGCGTAATCAACTTCTTTCCCCTTTGATTATGGTCTTAGCAATTCGCGTTCTTTCTAATCTCATGAGATCTTATCACATATCGGACACTCCATTTGAATTTTTCTAATTAGGGTGCTTTCGCTCATTACCGTATCTCCTTTCATCTATATCGTTATTTGTATGAGAACTTCATATCATATTTTGCATAATGAAATGATAAACATAGTACTTTCTTGTCCGTTCTCCCTTTAGTTTTAAGCTTTTAATATACACTCAGTTTAGCATTTATATCCTTACCGAATACAAATAATAATGGTGGTTTATCATCATCCTTGTCAATCAATGTTTCTGAATATTCTGCCACAGTCAACTCTTTGAGCACTCTCTACAATATCAGCTGAATCATATTCTAAGTCTACCAGCGTATAATTTGTAGAATACTCTATCTCATCTTTTCTAGACCTGATAATCAATAAATTTTTATCTATATCAAAAATCTTCATCTCCTAATACTTCTTTTAAATCTTCCAAAAAGGCTTTTACAGCTGTTTTTGAGATTGAATAGGTATTTTATGATTTCCACCTCCAAATATCAAATTATACTCCACTCATCAATTGATAGTATACTTTTATCAATTGATAGTATGTCAAAGAAGAAGTAAAAATTCAGGCTCCGGTTACTTTTTATAACCGAAGCCTGGCCATAAATCATCTAAATATTTTCTTAGAAATACTCACTATTTCTTTAATGAAATCTGAAAGTATATTTTCCTGTTCTTATAAGTACTACATTCACAGGTTCTCTATACCATCAAACTAAATTTTATACTTCCTTTCGCCCTCAACAAGTAGAGATTTCCCTAAGGCAGTAGGATAATATTTGTTATTATAATCTATTATCTCAACAATACCTGTCTTAACTTTTAGAAATCATTCCACAACTTCCTTATACATACCGTCTCTGCCCTTTACAAACATCTTAACTGCAGTTGACTTAAGAAGGTCTTCACGCTTAGGATTAATGAATATTTCATACACATTATAAGCTCCGTTATACCTAGCCTCAGTAAAGGCAGGCTCTGTATTTTGAACCTTCTTTGTCTCCTCCATGTATAATATCTGCTGAGTAAGGAGAGCTGTTATCAAAAGATAATGTATAGCTCTTGTAAAATGCTTGACTCTATCACCAGGGCAACTTCTTTTTGTTATTGTTAGGTCTGCGTATCTTTAACATCCCCAGGTAAAAGCCATACTGGTTTTCCTTTACCTTATTAAGGTAGCCAAGATCACCTACATTGCTGTACTTAACGCCGTCTACAGTAATTGCTGTAATACTTTTAAGCCACTCGCCTGCATCTTTTACAGCAAAACCAGAACCTATGGTAAGTTCTCCATCATCACCACCCCATATGAAGGTTTCCCTTAGTCCTTACAAGGCTCTTTAATCCACTATCAGTTTGATACCCTTTTCAGGATTCTCAGGCTTATTAGGGTTTCAGGCTGCTTTGGCTCTACAGGCTTCACCTCACTTTTAGACACTGTAGCCTCTATTGTCTGTGGCTGGGTATCCGTCTGCATATACTGTTATAGTATTCTTTCCATAATTTGGATAATACTTGTTGGTAAAGAACGCAGAGCCCTTTATTATAAGCTTGTCGCCATCTATCCTATAATCACCATCCTTTAATGCATAATTAGGATCCTTTACTCCATAATGATGATTCTTATATTCTCCCCGGATACATAGCTATAATCTTTGAAAGATAGGTCTTATCTGCATATGCACAAGTTCCTCAGATCCACCCTAACCGCACTTCCTGATGGATAGGTAAAAGCCCTCAATGCTCTTTCCAAAGGTAGCTTCCCATCCATTACAAGTTCGCCAAGGAGGTTGTCTTCAAGCACTTCCTTTACTCTTGTAAGTCTGCCGGTAGTCTTCACATTAGGTGTCTTAACATACTCTGAGAATGTCAAATACTTGCCCTTTGTCCTTGCTGTATTTACTGCGTCATTATAGTACTCAGTCATAGAACACCTTGCCTTCTTCATCATAGACAGCTATGTAATTGGTCATGTCCTTTTCAAATCTGTCCACTATGCCCTTTTGCATAAGTTGTTTTCGATACCAAGCTTTCTAAAAATCTCAGCATTGGCAACGAGGTCTGTGTTGAAAAATGATGTTGGCAGATACAGATTTACCACCACTTGTAGAGCCTCCATCTGAACCAGTACTTATCTTGGAAGCTCCGGCTACTGCATCAAACTTCATTCCATCAACAGAAAGCATACTTGATTTTGCTCCAAGAGCTACAACCTTATTTCCCACAGTTGTATTATTATCCTTCTTGTCTACGTCTTTTCCGTCAGTTACCTTAAATACCTTATCTCATTGTCTTATAGCTGTTAAAATGTACTCTTGAGTATAATTTCCGTTATAAGAATATTGTTTACACTTTACTTCCATCTTCTTCCTTACCCCTCGTAACTCGTCATTATAAAGCACAAAAGAGGTCGTTAAACATAAAAATAATCACTTATATATCTAAGTGTCTTTATTTCACCTGTTGGAAGTATAAAGTCAGCCCCTTTTCAACGGATTTTCCAGTCCAACCACTACATTTTTAACTGCAAAATGAAGATTCTTGCCTGACTGTACGGACGGCTCTTTTAAGAGGAACTCAGGTGTTTCTTGCCCTCAACCTTAACACGAACCAGAATAGCCTTACTATCCACGCAGATTTAATCCTTATCCTGTAATAGCCCCTGCTCCTAAAGTTAACTGATTGGTAGATACGCTAAGAACCACTATCAGTCTTTCCATAGTCACTCATAAATGACTTGGTATATACAGCTCTTTATTAAGAGTTGTCTGATTTCATTATCTGAAAACCAGCTGAAGCTCCTGTGGCTGGTATTCTGTCGGGCCAGGTCCTATCAGCCTCATCAGTATAATTAAACTGCACTTCTACGTGCCCTCTTCAATAGCAGGCACTGTATAGTAAGGCTTCTCAGTTACCTTTCTTGTAGCTGCCAGATTTAGGTCAAATGTAGTTGTCTTAGGCTTGTAACGAAGCTTTCCTTCGTCATCATAATTGCTAAGGTAGTAGTCCCAAACAGCAACCTTGCCATAACCTGCGATATACTTGGGAGATTTAGCCTCGTATGTGATACAGGAGCTACAACCTCGCCTGCATCTGCATCTCTATTTAGCTTAACAGTCTGTCCACCTATTGTCTGCCTTGCCTAACCTAACTTCAGCAGGATTGAGGGCTTGATACCTCCCATTTTACAATGGTCCTTCTTTATCTAGAGGTAGCTCTCCTGTAATGTCAACTCCGTCAACATATACAGTAGTGTTGTCCTTTGTATAGCCTTTTTCAAAGTTTACTACTACAAATCTCTGAAAACTTGTTGCATCTATAATCTTAGTTCTTGCCTCATTAACAAGCTTAACTGCTTCACTTTGTTTCCGGCATTTGATGAGTTTCCTGTATTTGATGTATCTCCGCCTGCCACCAAGCGTTGCCACCAAAGAAGATGCTGCCTGGAGTAGTCTCCTCCCTCCTGCCAGAGTGCCGTCTCCGCCAGTCTCTTTGAGGCCTCCCTCGGTTTTGCCTATGTGAAAGCACCTGAGCAGCTCTCATCCTCACTCTCGATGTTGAGGTTAGAGGATGCATAGGTATCTCCGGCGCTTACAGTAACTGTCTCTGCCTGCAATTACAAGCTTTTACAGGACTTTTTAGTCTTGTTGATGGCTATAAGCTCTATCTTTGAAGTGAATTGGGTGATCTTGCGCCAGCTCTGCACTGAGCTTTCAGCTGCTGTAGCTCAGCGTGAAGCACCTGTTACGGTTAAATTAGCTTTAGAAGAAAGCCTCAAGCTTGGTCACCGGTCTCATCGATAGGAGCCCCGCATCTCTAACACGGCTCCATTAAGATAATCTTCTTAAACTTAGCAACCCTTAGCCATAGATGAACTTAGACTTTTCCATGCTAAGTTAAGCTGACCAAGGTCTCAGTCTCATGGTCTCCCTTTGGTACGCTTTAATCTCTGCAGGAAAGCGGCACTTTCAAGATCATCTCCTCTGATGCTCTTCCTCTTTAATGCATCTCCTGATAGCCTCATTGCCGTCATGCAATCTCTGTCTTTTACCGCAACCTCTTTCGTCTTGTGCTGCACTTGCCTCTACAGGCTGAAACTGAGCCGCAACAGCTTTAACGTCACAGTCATACATGGTAGTTTGCGGCCATGTGTTTTCCCTTAGATCTTCTCATCTTTCCTCCTGATGGTTAAACTGATGGTTATCAGATACAAATAATAATGAAAATGAACTTCATTATAATTAGCCGTTCTATAATACCAATAAGTAAAAGTTCAATAAATTTTCATTAATATTAATTTTTCCTCATTAACAGCAAATATTCAGGTATATATCAAATTCTTATTTTCTTCTCAAATTGAATACATAGTTAATATTTGTCGGGAAATATTTAGAAATATTGCTACAATTCCTTGAACATTTATCATCTCTGTTATATTATTATTCTACTAGAAAATTCCTCAGGAGGCGACTATGTGGACAAGGGCGATGATTCGCACAATGCAAGAATGGCATTTGAGAAAACTATATAAATGCTGCTGCTGTTTCGCTTATTTATATGATTTTAGCCAATTTATTTGATCCTTCCTCATCTAGAGCAATAGTGCCCCAATGTAGTATAACAGCGGCTTACCTGAAAGGATAAAAATACCTTGCTTCTTTTTGTTCTTGGACTAATCATAGTCATAACTGTGATAGATAATAGTCTTTAGGGTGCTTGTATACAATCCCTATCGTAGTTGGTGTGCAAAGATTCTTCATGAGAACCACTATGGCAATCCGGAGTTGGCACTATGTTTTATGCATTTAAGACAAATTATATCAACATAGTAAAGACTATGTTCCTAAAGGATGTAGGATATCTGTCTTTGGGCACTGCTATTAATGTCACCGGGCCTCATCAAGACCTCATTCTTTGTCGATATGGTTCCTTTTATACTGGCTGAGAATCCTGATATGGATGCAGATGAGCGATAAGACTATCTATGGAGATGATGAACGGCGAGAAGTTAAATACCTTTGTACTGGATATAAGCTTCCTGCCTTCAGGTTTCTTTTCATTGCAGCCTTTACCTAACATAGTAGGTATCTTCTATGCATAACCCTTGCATACGTGCTACAGACGCAGAGCTGTATCTCACTGACATAAGGCGGTGATTTTTACAACGACCAAGCATGTTTAGTGACAACTTCTTTCACTGCGGTGGTTATTAGTGGTTAGTTCTCAGGCATTTTATTTGACAACGGAAGGGTTATACACATACCGTAAGCTGTTATGGAAATAATGACCTGGAAGTTGTGAAAAAGACTGAAAGAGGGGCGAAGCTATCCGCCTTCTTCTTGTAAATGGTGCAAGCAGAGTCAGCCACATACACCGACAAAGCTCATAGGAACGACCTCTGTATCTCGTGGCACTGCAGTAGGCTTCAATGATGTATTTGAAATAAATAAGAACTTAAAAGACTGCTCCTCCTCGGTGGAGCAGGCTTTTCCTATCCCAAAGTACTTCATAAAGCAGCTTTCCTGAGAAGACCCTGGATGTAGTTGAGAGTAGACGAGGTTATGGTAAATGTGGCTTCTTTAAGTATTTTATTTGGATGAACTCTATGACGAATATGACCTCTACGAAAATGAGAGACTTAAAATCTATGTTATGGACGGCTTAAAATTCCTATCAACCTATGCTAAAGTCCTACGATGTCATCTTTAATGATGCTTACATCTCAGACTCCCTGCTGAGGGGCTTATGAGCTATGAAGCAATAAGACTTATAAAAGAAAGACTAAATCCCGGCGGCGTCTATGTGGCAACATGATAACAGCTATGGCTGGGAAGTCTAGCCTATCCTCTATTTTTCTATCCTAGCTCAACCTTAAGCAGATATTTAAGTATACGAGATTTTGCAAATGCCGTAATGACATACCCTGCAAACGAAAACAGAACTGTCTGATTTTTGCTTCAGACAGTCCTGATGTAAAAATCCACCTCATCAGGGTTATGTGCGTGTCCGCCCATATGAGGAAGGGAGTAAAGAAGGTCCATATCCCTCTTCAAGCCTTATGAGCCTGAGATTGCCACTCATCCTGTCAGGTGAAACAGTCTTTGAAGAGGATTATACCTCTTTTCCTTAAAAATGATATGCATATGTTAGGAACAGTAGTTTGATACTTTTGCCATCTCGCATAGTATCTCATTATCGAGGAGAGCCCCTGTGCCTAAGGGGCTGTAGCCTTCTGTGATTATTCCGTTGTTGTATTGTATTCTACAACATCTTCCTGCATATATCCCATATGAAGCTCTATCTGATTGACCATGGGCAGGACTTTGCACTCTTTTTAGCTCCTCTATGTGGTGAGGCAGAAAATTGCTCACCCTATACTCTTCGCCCTTCCTCTTCGAGAGCTCTCAAGTCAAGCCTGCCTGAGCCACTGCATTTACACCTCATCAGGGTTCTTATAGCGTACTTTTTATTGGCAGGCCAGTGGATGAGATAGAGGTCAATATAGTCTAAATCCAGGTTTCTCATAGACTTGTCAAAGCCCCCTAAAAGCCTTGTTATAACTGCGATCTGTGTTCCATAGCTTGCTTGTGATAAAACATCGGCTCTGTCTTTATAAGCCCCTCACTGGATTGCAGCCTTTACACCAAGTCCCACATCTCTTTCATTCCCTGCAGGCTCCTGCTGTATCTATATGTCTGTAGCCTGCCTTAATCGCTTCAAATACAGCCTTTTTCACAGTCTTCTCCGTAGGGGATATTCCAGGTGCCAAAAGCCTATATCAGGTATTTCTATTCCATCTTCTAAGTATCATATTACTCCGTAATGTATGCAAGAATAGGACTGTGCAGGTGTTGTTCATTCCATCTAGTGAGAGCGCTCGTATCCGTGGGTTGCTCTTGTGCCAGGTCCTACACAGGCTAGTGGCGGATATCGTGCCCCTGCCACTATGGAAGTATCTCCGTCAGAGCCATAATGAGGGGTGAAGATGTCATAGTACATGATCTGCTTCTGCCTTCTTTCGCTGCTTCTATTAACTCATTGTTAAACTCATAATGATATGGGAAGCGGCTGTCCTGCAGAAAATGCTTACCTTTCTCTCATCTGTGGTCTGTCTCAGGGTCCCACAGCAGGCTATGTCCACACCCAGCACATCAACCACATCGTCAGGAAGCCAAGAGGTACCTGAGGTCCTATTTCCTCATAGCCGCGCAAAATACATATATACCTTGCGGTTTAGCTTAAGTCCCTCATTTTTAAGAGCCTTCATTATCTCTGTGAGAATAGCAACCTGAGCCTTATCATCTATGAAGCGGGCCTTGATGTAGCTGCATTTGAATACATATATCTTGGCTCTAGAGCCATCATATCGCCCACCTGCACACCAAGAGCCTCTGTATCCTTATCGCTTTTACATCCTCATCCAGGATAACTACTACATTTTCCCTCGTACTCTAGGAGCTATTTCAAAATATTTATCAGGAGTTACATGAACTGGAGCCCTGTCTCTTTGTACGGCTCCTGTGATAATCTCTGCCATCTCTGGTGTGTAGTCTTATATTCCTCGTGAAAGAGCAGACTCAGCGTGAAGTCCTCCCACAGGGCATGACCATGAGGCTTCCGTCTTTTTAATGTGTCTGACCATAAGTCCTATGTCATCAAGAGTGAGCTGTGATCTACAAGAGGTTCGCCCTCGCCTCAAGGCAGGCGAGAACTCCTCCCTTTCTGGTCTCTATGCAATCAAACCAAGATCTTTAATTCTTCTCACCATATAATCGTGTATTTCTCAAACTGTCCTGTAGTAGAGTCAATGGCAAGCAAATCCTGAAATTCTCTTAAAAAATCTCGGCATCATTCATCTTTTCATACTATTCATCCTCTTTCCAATGATTAATACATACCTGTGCATAAAAGCATTTGGTACCAAATACCTTAATCCTTATAGAATCAAAAATAGTCGTAATTCACTCATTTTTGTAACGACTAATTACGAATATTTTAGTGTCATCATTATGTAATCAATGTTGTATTCCCGATTTTTATCAACTATATCCTGAACTGTAATACTGTCAAGATACTCATTACCACCTTGTAGAGTCCTCCCACATACAAAGGTCTGGCAAAAAGTTCTTTCTCCACAAGAATTTGACCTCTGACTCCAAACAGCTCACAGGTGCAATGCTTCCTCCGTGATTCTTAATATATCTCCAACTGTGTATTCTTTGGCTCCTTAGCCAGCTTGTACCCACCCTCGGTTTACCCTCTATTGCAGTAGCAAGAAGTCCTGCGCCTGCTTTAACACCGGTACTATCTGCTCTAGGTATTTTCTTAGAAAATGTTTTCGTCTCTTTTGCTACATCCTTTAGTGCAATAAATCCGCTGTCCTTATGTTCAGCCAAATCCACCATCAGTCTCAGTGCATATCTTCCTTTTAGAAATCTTCATACTAATCCATCCACTTCCTCAGTTAATCTTATAATATACTTTTCTTATCCTTAAATGACGGAAGAATTTCCTATAAATCCCAAGAGTCAGCTTTTTAGCTCGACCTTGATGGCCTAGCATTTACGGCAAAAAGGACATTGTATTCTTCATCAGAAAGCACAGGCAGGATGTCCGTCATGTAAGCTCCCTATCTTTCTGTAGAAAATCAAGCGCCTATTTCTCTCTTTTTATGGTTTTTCTCATCAGTCTTACCCACTCCCTCAAGCTCTATAAATATGCCTAGCAGGAGCTTCTCTCACTTTCTCTTGTTTTTCTGTCTCCCTGTTTTCTTCCCTTCTCTTTTTCCTCCCCCTCTTCTTCCTTAGGATAAGGGACTTCTTTTAACATATCGAAGAATATCTCAGGATAATTGTAGCTCTGTATTTCTTTAAGACTACAGAAATAATCAGGAAGTACTACCTTTGCTCTATGTCATTAATAAAAGTCCAAAGCAAAGAGATGCTTTTCATCAAAAAAGACCAGTAACAGCTGCACATCTTCCTTGCTATGAGCCACTCTGATAGCTGATTCTGATATAAGAAAAGCCATCAAACTCCTCATCAAAAAACTTGGCTGATATCTTTATACAAAGACAAAAGTCTCCTTCTTATCCAGTTCTCTTTAAAGTGAAGTCCATCACATCACCCTCTTAGCTGTCAATCTTTTTATTTATAATGAAAGCCTGTTATCAGATATCCGTCCTTGGTACTGCTGACAACCAGATTAGGCTCAGAAAGCCCCAATAAAACCGTCACTATAGGAATTGGTAACAAAGAGGTTGGTCTTCGATACTGAGCTTACAAGCCTCTTGGTAAATACATCACTCTTTTTAAGTGAGATAAATTCCTGAACACTGCCTATCCTTCTATCAGTGCCGGTATCAAATACCAGAGGATATTCACAGCTTCGCAAGGCTGCTCTTGGTCTTTGTTCCTAACTGCAAAGTATATAGAGCCTGCTGCAACAAGGGCTTCCTTACTGCTGTGGAAAGCTTCTCAGAGTCAGATACCTTATTTTACCTTTACTTTTGGCAGATTCTCCCTTAAGCTCACCCTTATACTCTACCTTTACGGCTTCACCTGCGGCGATTCCATCCTTAAGGCCCGTAACATCAACGTCTTTATTAAGTCCAAATCTAACAGTAGTGCCCATATCACTCTGCAATACCATATGTTTTTCTGAAGCCTCTATGATAACTCCGTACATTATCCCATTGCTGCTCATCGGCGGTACTTTCCCACACTTACTGCACCTGAACTAGCGGAGCCCTGTTCACTTGCAGCTACTGCTTGTGGCTTTTATCTGCCTTTTTTCCGCAAGCTGTGACTACAGTTGTAGAAAAAGCAAGATTAGGCTCAATATAATTATCGACTTTAAATATCTTATTCTTTACCAAGTTTACCTCAATATCTCAGGCCATTCATGCATAAATGCCTGATAAAAATGGCTTTACACACCACATAATACTATAGTTTAAAAGTGTTTTGACAAGTAAAGTCCATCTCTAACTCTAGAAATGGACTTTTAATATGTCTCCATAAGCAATAAATATGTGATTTACGCCCATTATACGATATGAGTATCCAAAAGTATTTGGCACCGTATAATACAGCTTACTACAGCTTGCTAAACACTTGCAAATATCTAGTATGTAAGCTTTTATCAAGCCCTTTCACATGTTCTGTTGTATTGCTGCAGGTGTGGCTTGCCTTAGAGGCAGTAGTTCTTAACTGAAGCTGTTGATTTTACTATGGCCTGCATGGTTCCCGGACCTGCCACACAGCCTCCCGGACAGCCCATTCCCTCAAGAGAGATAGCCATTATTTGGCTCGCCTTGCTGCCATAAGCATCTTTATGGCAGTCCTAAGTCCTTCTATGCATTGTCGGTCTTCACCTCCATATCAGGGTGAATGCTCTAATTACATTTACTACAGAGGTAGCGTAACTCCACCTGAAAACCGCAAAGTTACGGCCATCAGTTGAGGGCATCGTTAACTCCGTCAGGATCTTCTTCAATATTCCTCGATATCTATATGTTTTGACGCAAATATCCCGGCCATTTCCTCAAAGGTAAGTACAAAGTCCACCTCTGAGCGCACCTCATCCCACATAGCTTCAAGCTTCTTAGCTGAACAAGGCCCGATGAATACCACCTACCTTTTGATTGTAGTCTTTATGCTCTTGCTGTGAGTGTCATAGGAGGTGCTAATGAAATGCACTCCTTCATCTCAGGGAAGAGCTCTGCCACAGCCGCCCACGCAGGACAACAGGAAGTACCCATAAATGGCAGCTTGTCAGGCACTCTCTTTAAGGAAGTCGTTTGCTTCTTGGGTAGCACAGAGGTCTGCACCTACAGCTACCTCAAATACATCAGTAAAGCCTAGCATCTCTCATAGCACGATACGGATTTTTACCCGGAGTTACCTTCGCACCGAACTGGCCTACAAAGGCAGGGGCAAAGGCGGCATAGATATGCTCGCCTGACTGGATTGCTCGAATTACCTGGAATATCTGAGATTTATCTGCACTGCTCAAAATGGACAGTTTACAAGGCACTGACCACAGGATACACATTTTCATAGTCTATATCAGCCTTCCCGTGCACATCTGAATGTATGGCATCCATACTGACGGCGTCGCAGCGCAAGGTCTTTCCTGCTTGATGATGGCATGATATCGGGCAAGATATCTGCACATTTACCACATTTGATACACACCTCCTGGTCTATCTTCGACCTGCCGTTTGTCCTATCAAGAGAAACGCAGGTCTTTGGACAGACTTCCACACAAGGGTGGGCAAGACAGCCCTGACAGCCGTCAGTTACAAACACCCTCTTTTCCGTACAGCCGTTGCAGGCAAACTTAATCACATTGATGTGGGGAGTATAGTAGGGTCTCAGGCTCTGTCAGCAGCCTCCACATTGTCGGATATCTTAGCGTGTTCACTTGCATCTCTACAGGGAAGTCCCATGGCAAGTCTAAGACGCTCTCCAACTATGGCTCTCTCAAGGAATACGTCACTACGAAAGCTTCCTACTTCACCGGGAATTATCTTATAAGGCAATTCCTCGATTCTCTGGTCGGTTGGCCATTCTGTGTGGTATGCCATCCTGGCAACCTCAGTAAATATACGATGTCTGATTTCCTTGATTCTTGTTTCAATGCCTCTCATTAGTTTTCCTCCACATTTTCTATAAGCCTGCCCCTTGTAGACGGACTTATTTTCCTCATTACCGCTTCATTTACAATAGTATCTGCTCCACTTCCCAATGCCCTTTTCACTATAAAGTGTGAGTTCATTATTTGGCTTATGGACAGCTTAAGACCCATGCTAATGAAATCCTTACCGGTGTTTCATCTAGTTCAAGAAGAATCTCATTAGCCTTAAAATGTATCTTTATTATCCTACTTGCAGCCTCTTCTGTAAAGCTAAGTTTTAGTTTTAGAACATTTTCGTGCTCTTCATTTTCCGTATATTCGCCCTTAAGTGCTACATTGTAAGGCTCACCATTTAGATTAATGGTTGAATACGCAGGCTTATGAAAGCCCACTCCTGTTTTGTGGACTTCATCCCCTTCTTTTAGCTTAATAAAAAGCGTATGATTTTTCATAGGAGAATCCAATTTCACTTATACCCTCGGTAAAGTTATTGTGGGTAAGCTGTAAAAGGAGGAAATACTCCCTGGCACTTGTCTTCAAGCTCGGAGCTTCGTCCGCCAAGCCACATAAAGAAACTCATGTTTAAGCGGATGAGGCTTGTTGCGGCTTGATATCTGAGCCCGAAGGTTTCTCTTTCTTTCCCAGCCTCCAGCCATAACAGGCTGTATCTTAAATGCTCCGCTTTCAAGTTCTGATATAAGTTTATTCAAATTCACATATCCCATAGGATTTGGGGGCAAGGGTTCATCTGAAAAATCAGGGTTTTTCATGTATTTTTCAATGATAGCATCTGCCTCCCCACTATGGAAAACAACGGGATCTCCTGCAAAATTCACTATTATCATATCAAGATCAGGGTAAACTCTCATCCTGCCCCATCATACCATCAAAGAGGTAACCCTCAGCCCTCACAGCCCATCCAAAGCTGGTAGCCATATCCAAAATGTTCGTTTTCAATCTGCTTTGATGTCGCCATATTTACATATTCCTCGGAAATAAGCTGTTCGCCCTCCCATTTACCCTTGTTAAGGTATAAAAGTCCGAGCTTTGCTGCATCTTCAGGCCGTATAAACATACCCCAGCCACCCTTGGTAACGCCCTCAGGACTAGTCTCCCAAAAAGCATTGGTTGATTCCAAGCTTGTTAAATATCCTCTCCTGTAAGAACTCATACATAGGCTTTCCTGCAAGCTTTGATACAATGGCTGAAAGCATGTAAGTATTCATACTGTTATAGTCAAATACCTTTCCTGCATTTTCCTTTAAGGATGCTGAAAGAAAGCCCTTAATCCACTCATCTCCAAACTATGGAGCCACCCTCATTGAAGTTAACACCGTGGTCATAGTTAGGAGGTTCGTGGCTGTCATATCTCTAAACTTCACTATCTGCCATAGGTTTGTGAGATCGCCAAAGAAGTCTACAACCTTGTCATTAAGCTTTAGCTTCCCGTCATCATAGAGCAGACCAATAGCCATTCCTGTAAATGTCTTGCTCATAGAATAAGTGGTATGCCATTCTCCCCTTCTGTACGGCGAAAAAAAGAAGACTCACAGATGACTTTACCATGTCTAATTACCAGAAAATGATGAAGTTCACTCTTTGCAGAGCCAAGTTCGAATAAGAGGTTGTAAAGAGATGTAGGCACCCCTCTGCTTCAGGAGTACTTCTAGGCAGTGGCTTGGCATCTGCCTTATCCCAGTCAAACTGCGGTTTTTCAGGTTTAAATGTAGCCTTCCCTATGTGTCCCGTCTTGCCTGTGAGTATATCAAACATTATAGCGGCTAGAGCTTTTTCAAAATTGGGCCATATTACCTCCTAAAACTCTCTGATTCCTTCTTTTCCTTCATCCTTGGTCTTTTCGATATTTTTGATAACTACATCATAGCTTACCTGTTCATTTACCTTTACACTGACTGTATCTCCCTCCTTGTGTCCCATCAAAGCCTTGCCCAGAGGGGATTCTATGGTTATGAGATTGCTTACTGAGTCTCCTCTTACTGAGGTTACTATCTTGAAGGTTTCTTCCTCTTTATCCTCAACAAAGTAGACAGTTACAGTATTATCAAGGCCTCACCTCGTCTTCTTTTGAATCATCCTCTATTATCCTTGCAGTCTTAACCATCTTCCTCGAGGTAGCGTATCCTGCTTTCATTCTGATTTTTGAACCTTTTTGCCGCATAATACTCAAAATTCTCTGAAAGGTCGCCATGTGCCCCTTGCTTCCTTTACCTCAGCAATGGCCTCTTTTTCACCACCAGCTTTCTATGCTCAATCTCTTCTTCAAGCCTCTTATATCGTTTTTTGTAGTTGTCGTACATTTGTAGACCCTCCTTAATTTCGTGATAAAGCCTCCTGCAGGTAAGCCTACCACTGTAGAATAATCTCCGTTTATCTTTTCTATATAAGCTTGAAATCTTCCCTGAATAGCATATCCACCAGCCTTATCGTATGGCTCTAAGGTAGATATATACCCCTCTACCTCCGCCTCATTCATAGGATATACGCTACTTTCGGTTTTTCTGAGAAGGTACGTACAATCAGCTTATTTTTCACTTAGCATGGCTTTTAATTATGTTTCCAATTTCTGCTGTCTCTTCACTATTATCGGCTTCTTTCATCTGATTTTCAAGAATTTCTAAATAATTCCAAGTATTTGTTTCCCTCTTTAACTCCCCTATTTTCAAGGACTTCCTTAGGATATAGATGAGGGTAACTCCCTGTGTATACCTCTATAGCTTCTGCCCTGGATAAGCTCTATCATACGGCCGGCATCAGCCTTATCTTTAGGCTTTTCAAGGATTTCCCCGTCTACAGACACCACTGTATCTGCACCGATAACTATGTAGGCGTCTCCTTCTTCTGTTTCCTTAGTCAGAATAAGGCTTTCAGCCACATCAGCAGCCTTATAAATGAAAAGCTCCTCCACCTTTTCCTTTGGGTGAAGCTTATTAAAGTCATTTTTAACTTCTCCTCTGCATCACTTACCTCAGTCGTAAATTCAAAAGCCAAGCTTTCCAAGTTATCTCAACCCTGCGTGGTGAGCTGAAGCCAATATGTATTTTTGTCATAATCATCCTCCTTTTTATCTTACCTTCGCCGTATTTTTCTTTTTATTTTAAGATGGTATCTAACTTATCGGTTTTTCTTTTTCTTTGACTCATTTAGTCTAATCTCATCCTGCGCACTTTTCTCCTTCATATAGGAAAATATATCAAGCTGCTTACATTCATTTTCAGCCAGATTCGATACGCCTACTCCAACCAGCCTAATGCCATCATTTTCGCTAAATAAGCCTCTTCTCCAAAGCAAAAGCTCCCTCATAAGTATAAGGGAAGTGCTTTCTATATCCTTAATATCATTGGTTGGTTCTACCAGAGTAGTCTGCTTTGACCTCCTCTTAAAGCTGCTTGTTTTGGCACTAACGCTTATAGTATAGCCTGCTGCCTCATCTTTTGTAAGTCTTTTTCCCACACTTTCTGAAAAGCCAATGTATGACAGGAGGCATTTCTTTATCGTAGGTAGACACCCTGATGTCTGTGGGCAGGGTGGTCTCGTTTGAATAGCTCTTAGCAGCCTCCCTCTCCCCCGATACCGTATCGCTTCCTCTGCCGTTAGCACTCTCATAGATATAGTCTCCTGACTTTTCACCTAGCAGAGAGCAAAGCAGGGCTTTATCGAGCTTAGCTGCATCTCCTATGGTCTTAACTCCTATATTCTTAAGTTTTTCAGAAGTCTTATAGCCACAGCCATGTAGCTTTTCATGGGAAGAGTCCACATCTTCTCCTTTATTTCCTCAGGATAAAAGAGTGTGTACCTTGTAAGGCTTTTTCAAAATCACTTGCCATCTTGGCAAGGAGCTTTATAGTAGATATGCCTATATTTTACAGTAAACCCAAGGCATTTATAGATTTCTTCCTTGATTTTCTCTGCCATAGTTATAGGTTCATCTGTTCCTGTCATATCAAGATATGCCTCATCAATAGACACCTGTTCTACTGCTAAGGCATATTTCTTAAGTATATCTATAAACTTCGCTGAGTATTCTCTATAGGTCTTAAAGTCAGAAGGGAAAAAGTCTTAGACTCGGACATTTTTCAAGGGCCCTCATAACAGGTTCGCCTGTCCTTACTCCCTGCTTCTTGGCAGGAATCGAGCAGGCTGTGATAACTCCATGTCTTTTTGACATCATCCCTCCTATGGCAGAGGGTATGGTTCTAAGGTCAATGCTTCCCGCTCTTCTTTAAGCATCTTAACTGCTGTCCACGAAAGAAAGGCTGAGTTTACATCTCATGGAATATCAGCTTGTCCATACCTTCACCTCGAAGTGAATCTACTTCAAATATCCTCTCCTGTTAAGGAATTTCTTATATCTTTCTCTGGCTCCTTATGATGTCATCTGAGTTAACAAAGTCTGCGAATTCTGCTTCGCTTATCCATTTATAGCCAATGGTTTCGTTTCTCCTGCAAGGTTACGCAGTCCTTCGCGCAGTCAGTCCTTGTATAAAAGTCTTCAAATATGCATTTCCGTGTATAGTCCTGCCAATGTGTTCAAAAGTCTTCTGCTTCTATTCCGGTCTCTTCTTTTAGTTCCCCTTTATGCAGGTAAACTTGTCCTCGCCTTTTAGCGCTTCCTCCTGCTGTGGCTTCGTATTTGCCGGGATTGGTAGGCTTGTTTAAGTCTCGCTTCATAAGTAGAAAGTCGCCGTCTTTATGTTGAACTAGCACTTTCGCATACCAGATGATAAAGTCCATCCGGTATCTTCTCTCCTAACCAGGTCAATGCCTGCAAGGGTTTCATCTCTATTATAACCATCCCAAATTTCCATGATTCCTCCAAATAAATATTAATCTCTATGTTCACATAACTGGTTTTAGTACATTCTCTAAATTTTTAAAATACTGTGTAGACTTTTGCCCGGAATGATAGAATTTCAGACTCGCTCCGGCATCCGCTTCGCTTCGCCTAACGCGCTCGCTTAGAATTCTATCATTCCGGGCTGTGAACTGAAAAGCATGACTTTAACCCTTATTCTTTCAATGTGCTTACTTTTTGTACTTCTAATTAAACAGCCGAAACTGATAATGCCGCATAGTTCGTTGTTGCTGCTTTGACCTCGTGCTTCGCACTCGTAGGTTGCGGACAGCTATATATAGTAGGACTAACGCACTTTGCTTCGTTGCTTCGCACCTTGCAAAGTACGAGTCACTGCCAAAAAGCGAGCGCATTAGGTTTTTCGTCAACTACACAATTCTAAAAATAGCTCTTTCAGAAAAAACCGAGCGAGTCTGGAAAGTTATCAGTGACAGGGTGACTTAGTCCGCATATTCAATAAAAAGCGAGTACATTGCCCTCCCTTTATTGTAGCGGATTTTGCTTGGTTTTCCACCCGCACGAGGATATTTTTCGAGTATACTTTTTCTATAGAAATCAGCGCTCTGGTATAGTCGGTATCCTTTATGGTAAACTGTGCCTTATCCTTTATTTCTCCGCCAAGCACCCTGGATAGCTGTCTTTGATGCTTCTATTTCTTCATCAGCTCCAACTGCCTTATAAGCCACAAATTTCCCACCTGGTTTAACATAAGGGAGACAGTATTCGCTAAGGGTTGGCAGAGCAGATACAGCCCTTGATACGCATAGGTCAAAGCTTTCTCTGTATTCTCCCTTGGTCTGGAGCTCCCTCCGCTCTGGAATGTATGGTAGCTATGTCTTTAAGTCTCAAGTTCCTCGATTACCTCATTTAAAGTTCAGTCTTTATTGAGGGAATCAAGGAGCAACTCTTAGTTTCAGGGAATACTATCTGATAGGAACTCCCGAAAGCCAGCGCCTGTACCTATATCCAGCACAGTCATAGGTGTAGTCATATCCATTACCTTTGCTATCATTAGACTGTCTACAAAGTGCTTGATGACAAATTCTTCGTAGTCTGTGATAGCTGTAAGGTTCATTACCTTGTTTTTCTATTACCATCTCGTAGAATCTATAGAGTTTGTCACATTGCTCTTTGAAGTTACAGATATCCCTTCATTTTCTAGCTTTTTATAATAAGTGATTTATCTTCCATCTCCATCCTTCCTATAATGTCAAGCCCTAAATCATTGAATTTTAGGCTTTTCTTTAGAATACACCTCGTAAAAACAGAGCATGTATGACAGTCATTGTATTTTATACTGAACAGCTAAAAAGAGAGTGTGGTTTATAAAAGCATCCATTGTTTTTGCTTTTATAAAGGCTACTAAATACTCTGTTAACTATGATGGTGAACCTTCCGTGTCTAAAGGATCGTATCCCAACTTCCTTCGTCCCACCTGTCCATACACCGAGTGCCTGCTAAGCTTTCGAACAGGGTCATGCCCTCTACGGAGAGAACTACCAGCTACAGCTCTTGTTTGTTTTTGATTTTACTGACCTGTCTACTCCACAGGGTCCGGATATTCCGTGGACGCACCCCTGCCTCGCTTTGCTGGTCATTGTAATGATGCAGCGCCTGTAGCGCTCCATCGTTGTCGGGTTTCTTTCAGAACCCTGCCTGTTCTCGGAAGAGATCCGAAAACCGGCAAGGTTCTGGAATAAATTTTGCTGCCGACTGTCTTACGCTACAATAGCTTCCTTCTTTTCCAGACGTCTGATGTCCATCAACATCTTCTTCGGATCATAGAACGTACCAGTATTCAGAATCGTATAGATGATTCTCAGAAGCTTGCAGGCTATCACAATCAATGACTGCATCTTTTTCAATGGATTATCTGCTCGTGTCGTATAATACATATGGAGTTCTTTGAATTCCTCTCATGGGCCACTGCATGACTTTGCTGCCTGAATAACCAATATCTGAGTCGTTTGCGTCTCTATGACTGATTTTTGGTTTTCTCCTTATGCTTTCCTGAACTGCATGCCTACAAGGCCTAATCCGCTTAATTTCTCCCATTTCCTTAACATCATCAAATCTTGAAATATCTCCATCTCTGCAAGAATACCGGGAGTGTATTTTTCTCCAATCCCAGATATCTCCAGAACGTTGCCTGTATGCGGTATCTCCTGACATTTCTGGTTGATCTGGTTCTCTATAACAGCAGTTCAACATCCAGTTCCATGAGTTTTCTGCACATGAACCACTTTACAGCTGCCTTTGCTTGCAATAGATCCATCCTTAATCCCAACACTTGCTTTTGCGTACTGTAAGATTTCTCTGGCTCTGCTGTACCCGCAGTCCTCTAAGTTTAGCAGACCAAATCTGTCTTATCCCTTCTTCTCCAAGTGCGGTCAGTTCATCCGGAAATGGTGCCTCTTTCAGCAGTTCAAGGCTAAATGCTCCATCGACTTTTTCCCAATGCTTCCTTATACTCCGGGAAATATATCTTCATCTCCGTGCATCCGGTTGATTGTTCGAATTCTGTCTTCATTCAGTTGGTCTCTGAATCATGGATAACCCACGAGAGTTCAGCATAGATTTTTCTGGAAGATATGGCATACCAAAGTTGCCATCCTTGGACAAGATTTGCCATCAGTTTTGGATCCTTCCTGTCATCCTTGAGCTGGCTGTTATCTTCAACCTCCTTTTTGTCTGCTTAACAGCATAAGGGTTTACCTGAACAACACTGATTCCATTTGCAATCATCCAGGTAGCAAAGGCAGAACCAGTAGTGACCGGTCGGCTCTAAAGCCAAGTACTATCTGCACTCTTTAATCATGTTCGGCAGCTATCTTTACTGCCCATTCTTTTGCACTCTGGAATCCCTCATAATCATTGTTGAAAGAATATGCGGACTCACTGAGTTCCAGTCCTCTGCATCAATTGTCTCATCATAGTGCGTTTCGCTGCCTACATCACATCCCAAGATAAGATGTCATCGCTGATAAAAGAGGTTTTTATTTTTATCGAACTTACCATTGGTTTCAACTCACGCCAGGTTGAAGCTGTGAGATTTTCCCTAATCACCTCCGCTTTTTCAAAAGCTCCTGCTGTTCAAAAAATATTTGCTGTTACTACTTGATCTTTGTGCCTTTATATCATTTTAGATACCTCTTGTATTTTTAGATTTTACCAACTGGCAGGTCAGTAATAATCTCAAATTTACTTGAGGTATATGTCAATCTCTTGACCCTATTTATAGTATACAGGAAGCTTTCATGAAATATAATCATACCTATAGCCCCCGTATGATGTCCAAATAATTTTTGTATCTGCCCAAGCACTGTATATACAGTAACTATCTTTTCTTTTCATTTATTTTTATAAAGACAAGATTTTTTCAAGAATCATACCATATAGCCCTGTCTTTTTAAGTATATTGTATTTTGGTGTAGTTCCAATATAAGGATTGTCCCCTTAAAGATAATATAGCCTCTTCAAGTTCACCCTAATTTCTTCAAAGCCACGCTATTTCCAAAATTTTTCAGCAACATAAAGAATAATTCCCCTTTATCAGAGCATCTGCTGTATCAGTTCTTATAACCCCATATTTCAAAATCCTCTCCTCCCTTAAGAATATCTCTCAAATCATCAAAAGTATCCTTAATAGGAGCAACTCTCTCATATTTAACATCTTCATCAGCTTCTGCAAGTATTTCTAAAAAGCTCAATTCGGGCTTTCTCATTCTTTTATATTCCTCATATCCGATGGAAACTGCATCTCCCCGTCCATTTACGGTAATTATAACTGCTTCCTTCTCTTCCCTGCATTGTCTGGATATTTCATTATAATGATTACGCAGATCTACTGACGGTCTGATTGTTTCCTGTTTGATAAACATAGGCTTGCTCCAAAAATATAGACATATTATATTATAATATGTCTATAATATCAATTGACATTAACTGGCGTCATCTATATTTGTCTATGATACATGAATAATCTCAATATTGTGCCTTCACTACAGGTACCCAAAGCTCCATTTTATAATCAGGACTATACATATCCACTTCAAAATAATATTAGTTTTAACTTCCTTTCGATTATTTTCATAATAACAATACTCATTAGTAAATGTTGACTTTAGCATAGAAAGTTGGTAAGATAACTCGGGATACAATGAAAACGAAAATCATTATTGTATGCTGAAGAAAAATTATATTATAACATCATAGGAGGAGCAATGAGAAGGCTTAAGAAAAATATAGCAACAGCTATGATTACAGCTATGTCACTAGTATGTTACCTGCACAGATGTGGGGAACAACAATAAGTGCTGCAACAACAAAGAAGGTAGTGGCAAAGAAGATTGAGATGACAGTAAGCACCAATAAGGGGCTTAAGTCAGCACTTAAGAAGGGTAATGTAAATAAGATCGTATTAATGCTGTATCTACCAAGAACTTCAGAGTACCAAAGGGTAACTATAAGGATAAGATACTTGTTATTAATTCATCAGATAAATCTAAGGTTTATATTCCAAAAGGAACAAAAATTCAAAAATCATCTATCTTGGAACAGTTAAAAATGCAAATCTTGTTATAGATGAGACAGGAAATAAAATTGAAATAGCATCAAAGATTACACTTAACATAAGCGGTGAAGGCAGCTTATGTGAACTTATCATACAAGACAGGGGCAGAGTCCGCAAAGGTTACTTCTAAGATTGAACTTATAGCGTCAAATAAGACTAAGAAAAGTATAAAAGGCTACAATCTTAGGGCAAAAAGTAATAATCAAAAGCAGGTGATACCTATGCAAGCTCAGATTTAGATATAGATTCTGATGATACTCCACGGTAGCAGCCAATATAGATGTAAAGGATGACAGTACCCCACAGGGAAGTGCTGTTACCAATGAAAACGAAAATACAGCCGGTAATACTACCAATACTGGAAGTATAGGTGGAGGTTATATAGGCGGAGGCTCAACCTGGGTGGTGGAAGTAATACAAATTCAGGCAATAATACTCCTCAAACTCCGGCTAAAGAAGCAAATAAAATTGTAAATCCTGAAAAGACAAAGGTCATAGATGCTACAAGTTTCTTAAGATATGTGGTTGTTAGCTTTGTAAATGGTTATACGAAAAGGATAATGCCACAGTTTATATAGATGGTACAGATGTTACAAGTGAGCTTACCAAAGTTGACACAGAAGGAACTCTGTACAAGTGGGAAGTATATGGAAAATATCCTGCTGAAGTGAAGGTTGTAAGCAATAAGGATAAAAACATCAGTCAGACAGTAAAGCTTGACAGACCAACTGATGCAAAGCTTGTTACACCTATAGTTACCAATAAGCGCAGAACCCCTGAGTTTGTTATAGGAAGCAGTAGGATTTCAAGATTTGATTATTATCTGGATAACTTTGATAACGGGAAGGCAACAGACGTATAAAGCCGGGGATTACTACTTTCAATTCAGATTTTAAGGCTTCACAGAAAATCTCAGAAAGACCTTATTATGCACCTGATGTAGAGGTAGGTAAGGATCTTACCGTGATGTTTAATTATACATCTGAGGATGATAAAAAGTGGTTTGACAATATCCCTAAGACCGGAGCCCTTCAGCTTGTTGAGGATAGTGATAACCAGTATACTATAAAGAAGGATGTTCAATATGAGAAGACATTTTGTAGATCGTGGCGGTCAAAAAAAGCTGCTCTGATTATAAAGACAGGAGGAACGAATTTCAGATCAGCAGGTTATTTTCAGACTTAGGGTAAAGTCTGAGGGCAGTAAATCATAAGATGTTCCGTATCAGACTTGAATATCCGGGACAGCCTGAAATTTTCTTAAGGGAGCCTGTATTAGAATCAGGCAAGAATCTTCACTTCGATGTTGAAGGTGTGACTTTTGGGGGTAAAAATGCTGTTGAGAAGGTAGAACCTACCTTGCCGAATAAAGGAAGTTAGAACCCTCAGACATAATATTGATTATTTCTTCTTTGGAAACTTATTTGTCTTATACAATGATGTGACAAAGGGTAAGGAAGAAGACGGTACAAAAGGGGTATAAATAATACACTTTATAAGGGTGAGTATAGTCTTAAGATTTATTTTAATGAATATAAGCCTGCTACAGTTGGGTTTGACATACCGGACGGACAGGAAGCAGGGAAGAAAAACGAAACTACTGCAGATAAAGTTACGACTATGGGAAGTAAATCTTCACTGCTTTCCATGGATGGTATGAAATTTGATGCCGTTGCAGGTGCAACCAGAAAGCCTACTCCGGGAGGGAAAACCGAGGAGACTATACAGGCTCACTAACGATAGTAAGAGATCTTATTTTTGATGTGGATCTTCTTGCCAATGCCGAAATATTTGATGAGCTTGAATCAAAAATGACTATGCTAAAGCTATAGTTGACAGATTTGAAAAGGAAGTTACGGTAAAAGCGGTATACAATCATAACAGCGATTTCTATGATTTTGGATACTATAATACTGCTATGACAGCTAAGAGGGACGATGGGATGTACCTTTCTTTCTCTGATTATATGAAGCAGGATGGTGTAAAGACTATAAACAAGATAAAGAAGGCTAATGCCGTACTTGAAGATAACCTTATAGGTGGGGTTCTGGATGGAAACCAGCTTGGAGAGGAAGCTCCTAAGTTTACTATCCCAAATGAAGGTAAAGTCAGTACCGACGGTAAAATCACCCTCACAGGCAGATGCGGCTTATCTTGCTAAAGTTAAGGCACTTCATCCTGAAAGGGAAAAAGGGTCAGAAGTACATGTTCACAATGAGTTCTGATGACTATAAAGTAGACGGAGATAAGCTTACCATAAGGGGAACAGGTCTTATAAACCGCTATTTCCCTAATCTTAACACTTTGCCAAGAAAAGGTAAATGTAATAGTTGTAGCTGACGGATATCAGGCTCAGACGATAGAGTTGACTGTGGTAAAAGCCTGATGAAAAATGCATTAAAAACTCTTGAAATGCCTGATAAATTTACTACTTTCCACATTGGTAATACCCTCTCATTTGGAACTACTTCGGGAATACGTAATGTCAATGATTGGATGAAGAATATTGTATCTATTACAGTAGGTGGAGTAAAAATATAATAGAGTACCAAGTGGAAGATATTCTGTAAAAAGATGATAATGAGTTTTTATGTTGGTAGCAGTGTGAGATAACCCTTCCTAAGTCAAAGTCCAACAACATTCCTATGGTAATTGAGGCTACAGGCTACAAAACATATACATTTACAATTGATAACAGCGGTGAAAAAGCACAGATTGTAAAAGGTTATGAGACCGATGGTACAGGTATAATACCGAAACAGCCTGAACAAAAGAACCCTGAGACAGGTAAAGAAACTGAGACACCAAAACTTAATCTTGATGAAATAGTCAGGACTGAGACGGCTAATGATGCTCCTGATGCAAAAAGCCTCACCATACCGGAAGACAAGAAGCTTTTTATGTACAGGCAGGACACAAGAAGCTTTCAATTGGTGCAGCGTTTACCGCAATGGAGCCGAAGTAATTGCATGGTTAGAAAAGGTAAATTCCGTTAAGGTTGATGGGGTTAATTATACCAAAGGCAGCGGTTTTGGACTTAAGGATAGGCAGTCTAAATTTAGGCTTTGGCTCTATGGAGATAAATAGACCTGAAAAAGAAGGCTGTTATTCCTATGGTTATAAAGGCTGAGGGATATAAGACTTATGTGTTTACTTTTGACAACAGTTCAGAAGACTCAGTAAAGGATACATTTAAGCTTATCAATGGAAATAAGACAGAACAGCCAAAGCCTGATGATAAAAATGAAGATAATCAGGGCGGTACTCACTTGAACTCCCACTGCCACAGACTTTCAAAGTGGGAAGAGATTATGCTGACAGATTTACCATTAAAAAAATATTTTCTGGGAGATGCTAATAAAGAAGCTACTCAAAAAGTGGATTGATATGGTAACAGAGGTTACTGTTAATGGAAGAATCTGCACATATGGTAATGATGATGAAAGAAAGAACCTGAATGAGTATGAGTTCAGGAAGGTAAGAGGAAACTTCGGTGATTTAGAGCTTCAGATAGCAAGGCCTTATGATATAAAGGGTGATGCAAATAAGGCTGTTTCTTTAGAGATAGAAGCTAAAGGCTACAAAACCTACATATTTACCTTTGACAACAGTAGTTCTAAAGTAGAGGTAATTAAGGGTGAAGAGAAAAACCGTAGCTCCGGCTGAATCTGATAAGGCTAAGGAAGAGGAAAAAGAAGGCTAAAGAAGAACAGGAGAAAAAGGAGCAGGAAGAAAAGAAGAAACAGGAAGCTGACGCTGCAAAGAAAGCTGAGGAAGATGCAAAAAGAATAGCTTAAAAGAGCCTGAATTTATCAGCAGATCAGCCTCTGAAGCTTGATAATGTTACACTAAATACTTTCTTTATTAAGAGTAATAATTTTTATAAAAATGGTACAAATGTACTTGAGTGGATTAAGAATACTGAATCTATTACTTTTGATGGTGAAATGTATACTGAAACAAAAAGAGCTTTGTAAATAAAAATGAATATAAAATTGATGCTGAACGTGGTGAAATTAAAATAAGAAGACCACAGAAGACAGCTAGTGGATTAGCTCTGATTATCAAGTCAAAAGGTTTTAAAACTTATGAATTTACTTTTGATAATAGTACCAACTCTGATAAAAGGATAGCTTTTGTTAGAGAAATAGAAGGCTAATTACAATAAAAAGAGTAGTGCACTAAGGAATTAAGCACTACTCCTTTTTATCCTATGCCTTCACCAAAGGTACCCAAAGCTCCATTTTATAATCAGAGCTGTGCATATCGCCTTTGAAATAATACTGAAATCAGGCTTTCCTGAATGGATATAACCATGTTCCGGGAAGAATACCTCCATCAGGTATTTCCAACCGGCATGTATGCACTCTGGTACCTTTCCGGTTAATTTAACTACTGCATACTCTGCCTCGTCAACTTCTAAAACTTCCAGTCCCATATCTTTAGCCTTTTCTACGTCTGTAGTAATATATCCTGCCATATAGTTTATCCTGTCAGGACTTTCAACATCATGACAAATTCCTACTCTTTCTCCTGTACCGATTCCTTCCAGTTCTTCGTGGCTGTACTTCCCATAAAGCTTGTCCCACACACCCGGGCACAGTGATGAGTTAATATCCTGCTCATTATGCCCTGCCACCTTAAATGCCTGTTTCTTTTCAATTTTAATATCCATGCTTCTTCCTCCTTGTACGCTAAGCGCAAGCCAAATTCTGGAAACCAGTTTAAACGGCTTCTCTGCTTTTACTTCTGAGGGAGTAAAGCCATGGAATTTTTGAAAGCAGCACCAAAAAGCGTCAGGCGATTCGTAGCCGTATTTCATTGCTATATCGATTATTTTTTTCGTCTGTGTCCCTGCAAAGTCTATCTGCTGCCTCAGTCAGCCTTCTGGTTCTTATGTATTCAGAAAGCGTTAGTTTCTGTAAGCATAGAGAAAAGTCTGCTAAACATCGGATAAGAGTAACCGGATAAGCTTGAAATCTTCTTCTCATCAATCTCACCATCAAGTACTGTTTCTATATAATTCACAGTATCATTAAACAATTTTTATGATATTCACTTTAGCTCCCTCCTTTCGCTTATCATTTTAGCAGTTTTTGGAAGATAGTTTACCCTAGAAATTGGGTACAAATTTGCAAGGATGGTAATACTATATTTTTATTTTTAGCTGACATTATTTTATCTTTATTTATGATATAAAATATGTTGCCATTATTTACACTTTCGTGACCAAAAGTTTATCTGCATTAAAAATCTTGCTTTTTCCAGCATAGCAACCATACCGAACCAAGTTTGATAAACTTACCCTTTAAATTCTTTCTTAGTACATTTTGGAATAAATTTCTATAGATTTGATATTTGTAGCATAAACAAGCTCATCTTCAAAGTTTAATACCTGCGGAATAATAATTATTTCTTTAACACGCTTTGAACCTCTCAAAAATCTTAATATTATTCTCAAGTTTCTTTAGTAAACCTTCTTCTTCAACATCAGTATCAAATATCAATACTATTGTTGTGTCTGGTTTAATGTTCATAAGCCTCACTGTTTTTGATTTCATTCTGCAAAAATATTTAATACATCAATCTTTCCCGATAACACATATTTATTTTTTTATTTGTTCTATAAATACTTTTTCAGTCTCACCTTCAACATAGTACTGAACCGGATTTTTATTTATTTTCAACTTCTAAGTCCTCCAGTTCATATATTTTATCTCTGCTTGAATAACATCAAACACATCATTTTCCATTGCATTTCTAAGCGATATATCGTTTTTTTCTTTATAAATTCGCTTGATATACTACTTCTATTTTTTTCACGTTTTCTTAAAAATGTGAAAGTATGTCTTGGAAGATCCATATCCAACAAATCCATATTGTGCGAGGTGAAAAATAGCTGCTCTCCGCCTCCAAGCTTATTAATCATCACACTTAAAAATGCCTCTCCAAATCAGAATGTACATAAGAGAATTTTTTTCGTCACAGTAGTAGAAACCATTTTCTTAAAAATAATTGAACTTATCAAATCTGCAATCCTAATACCTGCTACTGTTCCACTTGATAACTTTACTTTTCCCTTAATTACCTCACCTTCCTGTATAATTATCTCCTGATTTTCTTTTTATTACATAACTGTCTTTAACATCTAATTTTTTACAGAGATTATATCGGTATCAAGTGCCTGCAAAAACTTTTTCAAGTACTGCCAGCTTTAATCCATCATCCGTATTATTAATTAAAAATGAATTCACTGCCTTCACTTAGGGCAAAAATTCCAGCCTATCTTGGTTATTCTTTCATTCCCTATTTCTTTAGTTGTTTCTTCTAATTTTTACAGCATTTTTTTCATATGAATCGTTTTTGCTATATATGCTTTCTGCACCTGTATAATAACTTTCTTATTATCCGGAAAAATTTCTCCGATAAATCTGTGCATAACATTTTCGACTAAAAACAATATCTGCACTGAATTTTTCCAACTTTATTTTTATCACTTATAGCATTTACTAAGCCATCAAACTGTTTTAGTGCAATACTATAAAAATATCCCTAATTGCCTTCCCTAAAGTGGTTTTTCCTGAAGCATTACTACCCATTATAATATTAACTTTTTATATCTAAAATTTGGTCTTAGTGGCAGATGCTCATTCTCTATTGTGCTTCCGACTATTCTCTTAGGATAGGCAAAATTCATCTTAAAAATCCTTAAAACCCATAGATATTATCTAACTCTAAATTCATTATTATCATAAGTAACCTCGCATATTAGTTCTAAATTTTGTAACTAATAATAGTTTTAACATTTGTTTGTTAAATTTACAAGTGTTAATACTCAATCCTAAAAATAATCCAAATAAGCCTTATACCTACCCCTGTGTAGTTAAGCAGGTATCTCTTAGATACCCTTTTTTTCTGTTTCCCATTCTGCAAGACCACGGTAATAAAACATTTTCATATCATCCTCAATAATAAATGGTATAATGTTGTATTTCAGACATTCCTTAAACATAATCAGCCTTCCGACACGACCGTTTCCGTCCTGAAATGGATGAATTTTTTTCAAATTTTTAGATGAAAAATCCAAAACATCATCTAAGCTTTTTCTTCTTTTGCATTATACTCATCTAACAGCTCTTTTCATCTTCTCAGGCACTTCTTCGGGAAGAGTCGTATTCATTCCACCCACTTCGTTTTGAAGTTTCTTTTATAGTCTCCGACCACAAACCAATCTCTTCTTGAATCACTTGTTCCATTTTTAAAGAAGTAAATGAAGTTCTTGATAAATTCTTCAGTAATCATAGACTTTGCATTATCAATAATGAGGCTTACCAGGCGGAAATGATTTGCAGTTTCTAATCACATCATCTGACATTGAGACTGCCATGTTTCTACACTCTATAGTATTGGTTTCAAAATATATCTGGTCTGCTCGTGAGTCAGACTGCTTCCTTCTATATGGTTAGAATTATAGGTCAGCCTCTATCTGAGTTTTATGGTATATCCCACCTGCATAGCCTGAAGATTTTTCTTCCTGTAAGATATCAAGCAGTAATTTATTCCTGTTTTGCAACATCTCCTCCATTATTTATCTTATTCTCACTCCCTACATCTGCTGCATCTCCATCAATTCATAAAAGCTTCCCCTAAGCTCCATAAGCTCTTCTAGTTGCCAAATTCCTTCTTATGCCTCCCTTTTCCATGACCGCTATTTTTATCGGCATTTCGGATGGTTGAAAGTCTGTGCGCTACTACAAATGTAGTCCTGTCTTTTTGATAGCTTTCCACAGCCTCCTGTATCTGTCTTTCGGAAACTGTATCAAGCGCTGAGGTTGCCTCATCGAGGATAAGTACTCTTGGATTCCTTATAAATGCCCTTGCTATGGAGATTCTCTGTTTCTGTCCTCCTGAGAAATTACCTCCATGTCCTTTTTAAGACTGTTTCAAGTCCGTCCCGGCAGGCTGTCTACAAGCTCTCTTAAGTTTGCGGCGTCTATTACCTTTTGAAGCTCTTCCTCGGATACATCATCAAGTCCATAGGTAATATTTTCCCTTAAAGTACCACTAAAAGCATGGAATTCTATGGAACTACAGCCAGCTTCTACGGTAATGATGGAGGTTCATCTCCTTGATGTCACAACCGTCTATCAGCACCCTGCCCTCTGTCGCTCTCATAAAAGCCGATTACAAGGTTTAGAATAGTGGTCTTTACCTGCACCGAAGCTCCGACTATGGCTATGGTTTCACCGGGACTTGCCTTTAAAGCTAAGACCGCTAAAGAGAGCTCATCGCTGTCATCATATTTGAAACCCACATTGTCAAACTCCACAAAGCCCTTAATCTCAGGCTTTAGCTTATTTTTGTCACTGCCCTCAATGTCGTTGCTAAGCATGATATCAGAAATCGAAGTCACCGACTCAAGTCCCTTGGTCTACAACAGGCACAAGACCCTACTATACCTGCTATACAGCCAACTACAGTACCAAAGTAAGACTGGTACATAGCCACATCACCATGCTTATTTTCTTGTTAAGTGCCATAAAAGGCGGTAAATATAAGGCAGAAACACTCTAAACACCTGAAATACTACCCAGCTCCAGGCACCGAAGTAAGTCTGTATCATATCAGCTTTAAAGCCCTTGTCTGCCACCTTTACGTCTTTTCTCCATCTTGTTAAGTTCTCTTCTCTCAAGAGACATGTCCTTTGCTACAGGTATCATCTCCATCATTTCAACCACTGAAACTGTCGTCTCTTCCATCTCTTTACGAAATGCTGTGTTGTAGTTCTTTACCTTCTCTGAAAATAAAAGCATAAGCAAAACCGCCACAGGCACATGCAGCAAGGAAAGAATCCAAAGACGATTTTACTCTTGGTTATAACGATGACAAGGGGCAGCTACTATATTTTACAACTATATAAAGCACAGTTATAAATATCTGCGAGCTAAGGTTCTCTATCTGCTCCACATCCTCATAACCTTTGACTGAAGCCTGCCTGACTCCATCTGTGTATGGTATGAGATGGATACTGCTGGAGCTTTCAACCAGAGCGCATCTAACTCCTTTTTCCACCTGCCTGATGGTCTTGGCGTAGAAATACATATGAATGTAACTTGTAGGAACATTTTGTACCGTTAAAGTATGATGAAGACTGAGTTTAGGATAATCTTTCTTTAACAGCGTCCTCATCAGGCTTTGTGATTATATCAATCATCGCAGCCATTACAGGGAGATATCCAGGACGGCGAGTCTTTTATAAGGAAAAAGACTACCGACCAGAAAAGCTTGACATACTTCCCCTGATAAATGGCTATCAGCGTTTTTTAACGGCTTCCTTCATTTTCCCTAAATATACTTTCATAATCTGGTTCTTTGTAGGCTGTTTTCATAAGTCCATCCTTTGGCTATAATTATCTTACTAAAAAAATCCTATTTCCTCAATACCATCATAGCTTTTTGTTTAACCGTTATTAAATTCCAAATTAAATTCAATCCCAAGAATATTTGTTTGGTAATACCATTTTACCTAGTGTTATCTACAACTCCATAGTAATCGTCCTTACTTCTTACTATGAAGAGTCCATCATCATAGTCTAATATACTGTCCCATCTATTCTTTATACTTAAACTTTTCTTCCAGTCAGCACTATAAATAATCACCTCATCTATACTCACTATCTTTATGATCTGACTCACCCTTCATTACCATACTACTCCTGAAGCAAGTCTCTCTACAGACTTTGTGTTGTTTATCTCAAAATTTTTTTACCTTCTTTATCTACAATTATTTCGGACAAATAGCTTCCTGTTTTGCCATTCTTTCTACATATTAAAGAAAAATACACCGTTTTGCTTTATCCAATACTCTGAAAATAATCATATTTAGTCTTATGTAGCTCCTTACCACCTGCCGACATAATGCCGAATTTACCATTATTGGTCACCAAAAACAGCGATCTGCCTTGATATTGAGTATTTGAAGTTTCTCAATATTTTCATATTGTTTAGCAAAAACCTTGTCTTTTTCCGTTTTTATATCTATAAATATAGTCAAGCTCCCTTTCTTTAAATATCATTTCATCAGATTTAAGTCTGAGTATTTTCATCGTATTCAGGCTTTTATAAGCTTCCTTCCAGTCTCCGAAATAACTCCATATTTATCATCATTATCCACTTTAGACATTCCACCATAAAATCCGTATATTTTATTATATTTCTTAGAAGCAGCCTTTTCCCTTTGTAATTCACCATATAAAATAAATATTTTTGTCTAAAACTATAGCCTTATCCTTGTAAGCCTCTCTAATTTCATTATATTTATAGCTAAGTAGCTGCTTGCCATCATCTCTCTCACGAGACCATACTTGTCGTTTCTGCTTTGTACTAGGAAAATTATCTTATTCTCTTTATACTTCTTGTTAACTCCTTTAGGTGGGTCAAGTATCCCTGCAAATGGATCCTCCCGGAGTATCCAGGATATTTCCACCCACTCCTTTTACAGTTTTATTTTTACCACTCCCAAATCAGCCTGCCTTTTTGTATTATATAAATTCAATTCAGAATCATATCTTTGAGGAACTGCTATCCCTATATTCTCCCTCATTATTTATAAGAAGGTCCGTTTCAGTTTCAAATTGTTTGCTATATTATCAGAAACACCTGATTTCTGTGAAAGTGACATAAAACTCTCTTAGTTTTCTTCTTATTTGTGATAAGAATATATCTTTGTGTTATTAACTTTCTTTTTATAAATCTCATCGTTAGTACCTAAAACATAGCCTTTATGAGTTTTTAATACTTTACAGTTATTTTTAGTGTCAAGGATAACAAGGCCATCCTTTGTTTCTCCACAAATAAAACGGTCTCGCTTCACCCTCACTATTACTGATATGGTATCCTTTGAGTCAATACCTATATGGTCTGCAACATCCTTTAAGTTTGTGCAAACTTTTATTCCCTCATCATCTAAAATATATCCTCATATGTATTCATATTTTCACTCACAAAAAGAGCTTCCCTTCTGCAAGAGGCACTACCTCTTCAAATACAAAACCTGTTCTTTTTACTGTTCTTACAGAAATATAGCTGCATCCTCTGACTTATCTCGTGAGCTATAAATCACGAGTTTCCCAACATACCTTCGATGTTCATTTCGGATGCTTTCGAGCTGTTTCCCGCATTATACACGCGACTTCTATCCACACTATATCCTTCTCTTTTTAAGTGAAGCTCTACAGGAGCCACAGCTCCAAGTGTCATAGTTATAAAGCATGCCGTTGCCACAAGTCAATTTTCCCATAGTTCCTCCCAATTTGAAATTAGACGCTCTTATAGGCACTTATATTTTACCATTTTTATCGTAGAAAATGGTTTAGTTTAATATACGTAATCCTTGAGTAAAATAGTGTAGTTTGTTTAAATGCAAATATTGTGTTGCACTTACCTGACAGGTACCTCTAGTTGCATTTACATTGAAAGAAATCTAGCATTTTTATTCCTTTTCATCGGATAATGTTCACTTTTCAATGTCCATCGTCAACTACACTGACCATAATCACCACGGGATTCCGAGAGATTATTAATTGTTTAACTCCCCACCCCCGCTGCATCTCCATCAGTTCCATAGCTTCTCCTAAGCTCCATAAGCTCCTCGTAGCCGCCAAATTCCTTCATGCTACCCTTTTCCATAACTGCTATTTTATCGGCATTTCTAATGGGCAGTCTGTGCTACTACAAATCATAAGTCCATCCTTTGCTAAATGATATTACCTAACCAAAATCCTATTGTTTTCAAGATCATCGAAAACTTCCTTAACTGTAAATGCAATCACCAAAATATTAATTTCTGCATATTTGAACGGGCTCTGTCTTTCCTGATTTATCAACAACTCCATACTTATTATCTTTATCTACAACTATGAATAGATCGTTGTTATAATCCAATATTTTGCTCATTTGTTGCTAAATTCAGCGATCCACTGATCATCGTAGACATTACCTTCTCTGTTTTCTTATCTTTGACGCAGACTTATCCTTTACTACAATGTATTCTCCTGTAGATACCTCTTTATAGATTTTGTATGGCTCTAGTGTAGAGTTTTTACCATATTTATCTATAATTGTCTCAGATACATAGCCACCCGACTTCTTCATTGTCTCCAAGACCAAGTGAGAATATCCCTCTGCTTTACTTAAAACTCCAATAACTCATACTTAGGCTAAATAACCTCACATCTGCACAATAATGCCATACTTACCATCTCGACATAGTTACAGCTGACTTGCATCATACTTTTTATTTTGAAAGCTAACATTGTCATAAGTCTCTTTAAGAACTTTTGCTCACCAACCTTATCAATATAGATGTAGTCTTGACCTTTTTAACTATCATACCATCTGAAATATTCTTTATATAACCTGTCTCTGCATACAGCATCAAAAGCTTTGGTCGTATCAAGTTTAGTTGCTATATGTTTACTATATAAGTTGTTAACAAGTTCTTTGCCCTAAATCTGAGATGATGCCACATTCATCATCTAGTTTTACTACCGCCCTTACCGTTATTGAAGCTATAAATCCATCATACTTTGAGAGTCAATGTTTTCCCCTTGTAATTTACAAGATACTGCTTATCTTTTTATCTTTTAACTATAGCCATATCCTTATAAGCTCTATAAATTGCATCGTATTTTGAAATCCTAACATTGTCTTTCCATCATCTCTAATTAGACCATATTTACCTGTTTTATTATTCCTAACAGAAAATAAGATATGTGTTCCGATACTTCTTTGCTTACCCCTTTATATGGGTAGATATCTGCGCTTAAATAGTATTTTCTTGTATCCAAAAAAGATTACCTGCTGTGCTGCTAGGTTCTACATTCTTTTCCATACAAACAACCTTACCATTAGAGTTGGTAATTTGGACTGGAGGAACTTTCAGTTTTATATACTATTTTGTATTCTCCTCCTTATTCATAAGAAGTTCTGCCTCTCATCTATTTTTATTATAATCTCAGAAACACCTGACTTTTTGTGAAAGCCATAGAAATCTGAGTCTGTTCTTTTGCTTTTATCTTCAATACGAATATGTCTTCTATCTTTTACTTTTGCCTTATAAATTTCATTGTTCCAATCAATCTCATAGCCTTTATATTTTCTTAGTACTTTACAATCATTCTTGGTATCGAGGAATTACTAAACCTTCTTTGGTCTCACCACAGATAAATCTGTCGTTTCTCAATTCCTATGTATCCTCTTCTACCATCATAGGTGCCTGCTATTTCATCTGCTAAGTTGCTGAGCCCTGAATAAAGCACATTCCCATCTTCATCAATTATCCTACCCTTATAGGTGGATTATTGGTATTTACATAAACAATCCTCCTCCTGCAATTGGGGTAACTTCTGAAATATAAACCCTGTTTTCTTACCGGTAGCACCAAAATATACCTGTAACTTGTCATTTGCATCTGATGAATATACTACATTTTTCCGTAAATGTCCTGTCATCTCTGCACGAACTTCATTAATTCTTTTTAGAATCATTATCTTGTCTTCCTATCCAAATGATGTCCTTTTCCTTAGTGCAGCTTGTGCAGGAGCCACGGCTCCTATCGTCATAGTAATAAAAGCAGCTGTTGCCACAAGTTTTTAATTTTCCCATAGTTCCTCCTTAAAATTAGATATTTAATTTTTAGACGTACTTATATTTACCATTTTTCCACATAAATGGTATAGTTTTTATATTGACTTTCCATATTTAAAACTATAATAAAGTTAGACTTTAGATTGGTCGGAGTTGAGTATGGCATATATAAAAGGGCTATTTCAGGTGGTGACTAAAATGTAGAGTAAAGAAATCGTTGATGAGTCCGATAAAAGAGGGCAGTTTATTCTATCCGGTTCTCAGAAACTAAAAGCTTATGAAGGGAGTAAGTGAATCTCTTGCAGGCAGGGTTTCACTATGTGAGCTGTCAGGCTTATCTTTGCGTGAAAATATGCAAGGTTGATTTTAATAAATTCTAATTTGTCGGGTTATATAAACTGAGTGACGTGCTCGAATGATAACATTTCAGACTCGCTCCGGCATCCGCTTCGCTCCGCCTGATGCGCTCGCTTAGAATTTATCATTCGAGCTGGCACCGTAATCTCATACAAATAATAACTCGAATGCCAAATTACAGACACTCCTCAACCTGCCCCCTGTATGTGGCTGATGTGTTTCGTTCGTGACGACTATCAATCAAACAGCGGAGCTGATAATGCCTAGCGAGCGCGTTAGGTTTTTCGTAATCATGCACTTAAAAATAGCATCTTGCAGAAAAACCGGGCGAGTCTGGACGTTTTATCAGCAAGGTAACTTAGTCAAAAACAAACACAACAGCCCTACAAAATTAGAATTTTATAGTGAGAGTCTAATATGGACAAGTTAAAAGAATTCTGGCAGGAATCAAAAAGCAGATTATGAAGCCAAATATAATGCCCCGATTTTTGACTGATTATGATAAGTCTGTTCCCTTATTTTTGAGAAAAATGCAGGAGCTCTTGCTTGATATGCAAAAAGAGGATAAAAATAATGTAGATGTAGCTTGTTTGCTTCTGTCCGAATGAGCTTCGATGACAGTTATGATACCTGTGGAGAGCTTTTACTTGATTTTCTTGATGAAAAATGAAAACTGCTTATCTGACAGTGACAAGACAAGAATATACACAAACATCGGATATTACATTGATTTTTGAGTCCTCTGCTCCTAAGCACTTACTTAAAGGCTGAAGAGCTGGATTCTCAATATTATGAAACTTATGAAGGTTTAGGCTTGTATTATTTTTAGCGAGTATGAGAGAGATAATGGTGAGAAATACCTTGAAAAAGCCATAAAATACTTTGAAAAAGCAAGGGAGCTCTCCAATAACTATGTGAATCATTTTAATTATGCTGCGGGGCTTTATGAGAATAAGGAGTATCAAAGGGCAAAAGCAATTTTTGAAGATTTACTTATAGACTACCCGGTAGAATGAGGCTGATACTGGCACTGGCCTATTGTGAGCTCTTTCTTGGGAATAAGGCAAAAAGCAAAGTTCTATCTTTCTCAGGTTAAAGACGGAAGGATGAGAATTATTCACTATGTACGGATGATATTTCTGATTATCAAGTCTATGACTCCTACTATGTGCTTGACGAATACGATACATTTTTAGAAAACTGCAAAGCCGTGATATGCGATTATTATACCGATGACTGGGAGCATTATTATTATACTCTGTGGATTAAAAACCTTAAGGATGATTTTTATAACTGGGTTAATTCCACCATTTCAAAGGCTCGAAGAAGACCAAAAGAAGCTGAGCTTGATGAGGATTATAGCAGTTCTGAGGAAAAAGAAGAGTATATCAAAAGCTACAAAGAGATTTAGTAAAGAGTAGAGCTATGATAAAAATATAGAAGAAGGCTGTAAAAAGCCTGAAATAACTCCTCAACCTCTACCCTGAGTATGAGTGTTTCCTGATCAGACTGCCTAAGGCATAAGTTTATGGACTAATATTATTTTTATTGTTTTCAGCTAATCTGTAATCTGATTACAGTATTAGCCGAAAAACACTTTTGTGTGAAGTCCATTTTATTCCTACAAATGTAAAAATATCTTTCGTTTTGTCCTTGAAAATGAACTTGTCTAAGTAACAAAATTTAGGAGAGACATCTCTAAGTTTTGCCATAAGATATTTCTCTAGTACTCATTTGATGCCTGTAACTCCATTTTCATCATATTTAGTAAAGAGCCTATGTTTCCTATTCCTTTGTGATACTTAAGGCCTCTTTATAATTTCCTTCTGCAATATAACACAAGATTATACCCAACACACTATGTTCATCTTCTCTACCTTCTAATTCAGACTTAAAAGAAGGTATATCCGTAAAGCGTTTATTATATTCATTTATTATGCTGTCTGCCTCTAAAATATTCTTACCAAGGCATAGTTTACCTCATCAGGTGACCCGACTGGAGTATTATACTCCTTTATTATCAGCGGATAAGGACCTTCGGACGCAGAAATATGTGGATTAATTGAGGTTGTTCCCAAATCATCCATTTCATACACTTCCCAGAATATATGTCAATTATAAGCGGCTTAACAGATATTTTTGTGCTTATGTATTTCCCAAGGCTTGCGGGGTAAACATCTATATTTACCAGATAGAGATAATCATTTACCACCTTATAAATCCAGCCCGACAGCAACTTGTATCCGAACTCTTTAACAAGTGATTTTAGCGTTTTAGCTACAGTTTTTCAATTCTCTTACAGCCTGCTGCCCTTATGAGTCATATTTTCCTCTCCCTTTTAGCTATTTATTCTGGAGAATATTTTTATCTAAAATCTATTTATATTCCAACCCCATTTTTCCTCACACAACCACTACCGCTAAGCAAGAACGCCATAGACATCTGCCACAGGCTGAACCAGATAAAAGTCCTTCTCCAAAGCCATTGTTAGGGAAAAAGTGCAGGTATATAAAATATTCCTGCCTTCGATATAGAAATAATCAGGGCAGTATAGTACCTGCTATGTTTTTGCATACGTACTGTCCTCTGTAACAAAATATAGCCATAAAACGGCAGGGTGGACATTGATTCTAATGATCGTCCACAGCGATATTTATTACATCCTTATTCCTTGACAAAACTTCCTGTAAATTCCCTTTGCAAATACATATAAAACGACTGCGTGATACGCTCATAAAATACCGTGCCATACTCGCTCTACGATTGTACTTAAAATGCCTCCTCACCCTCATACTGCCCTGCACCGTAGTTCATTACGCATATTGGCTGAAAGCCCTGTCCCCAGCCTATTACAAGCATCAGCACGCAAGCGCCACTCTTTGAACTAACGGTTATGCCGCTATTACCTCTTCTCCAAAGCCTGCTGCCACCATGTTTCAGCAATACCAAAAGGCTTGTGATTCCCTGTCTTTGCAAAATTAGGCAGTCCCACCAAGATGTGATAAACATTTTCCCTTGTAAACCTTGCTTTTTGTGAGGCTCACAGCAATATTTCCATTCTTTCCTGCTAGTATAAATAGTACCTGAGCACCCACTGCCTGTCCTATCAAGGTCGCATAGGCCGCCCTCGATGAAGCCCATTCTTAATGCCAAATATAAAAGAGGGTCTAATATGATGTTGGTAACATGTCACCTGCAAGTAAGCCCTTCATGTCATCCTTTACGTTGCCACAGAGCCTAAGCTGATTGTAAACAGTGAATGAAAAATAGTACAAAGGGGCAGGCTATGGCAGTTACCCTCAGGTATTCTCCCTGCAAAGCTCTGTAGGCTCTAGAGGCTGAGCCTCCTATAAGAGTTGTTAAGGGAGATATGAGATATTAGTGAGGCTGCAGAAACAACGAGCCCTGTAGCCAAAGCCATCACTACAGCTGTGAGAAGAGTAGACTTCTGTCTCTTCATTCTTCCCTGCTCCAAGGCTTCTTGACACTAGCATTTCCACTCGCCATAGCCAAACCAAAAGCCTAGAGCCTGAATCAGGCTCACATAACTAAATGTGATTCCTATCGCTGCTGTCATTGACTTATTGCCTCAGCATTGCAATGAAAAGGTATCCGTGAGATTGTATATCATAGCCACAAGCACACCGATAATGGTGGAACGGCTATTTTATGAGGAGGGGAAGAAGTGGGGCAGTAAGTGTATTCTCTTCGAAGCTCTGTTTTCAGGCTGTGTTGCTCTGCTGTTTTCTCTTCGTTATTTACCCTGTCCATACTCCCACCTCCTCTCGCCATTTAATTATCCTGTCTTCTCTAGCTTATATGCATATCCACTTTCATAATCCTGTTATAATTCTCACCCACTTCTACCAGCCTCTAACTCTCAAATCAAGTCTTTATCTAATTCTTCCATATATGATGTGGGTGTCAGTTTCTGACATTAAGCCATCCCAGCGTCATGCCTTCCTTGCCACTCCTTATCGCCGTCAACCATGACTTGTCGCCATCCTTAAACTTAGTAGTAGCACTAGCCCACTCCCAAAACGGCTGGGATACCGTATCCCTTGCCACTATGGCTGCGTGGCTAAGAGCTGAGCCTGTATCCGCTACCACAGCGCCTGCAAGACTAGCGTGTCCACTCAGGATCGGTGAGATGGCATACCAAAATACCTCCCTCATCTTGCTAGAATTCCTCAGGTCCCTTTATCAGGCAGGCCTCTCCAACTGCCACTCCTCCTGCTGCCGCTAACTCCCTTTAGCACCTCCTGCAGTATCAAAGACAAGTCCTGTGATGCCTCCCAAACCTTTTATTGCTTAGTGGACGGTTTTCTATTTCTTCTGTCAATCTTTTCCTTATCACTTTCTGATAAACAGCCTCTTTCAAGGGCTTCCAGTAACTCCTTAAAAACAGATTGGCAATACCACTCTTATAATCTTTATTTCCAGACGAGTAAATTAGCTCTTTTACAGCCTGTCTCACATAGTGAAGAGAGTTTCCCAGAGATACTGGCTTTCTTACGGACTATGTGAAAATATCTGAAAGATTCTATCCTTTCTCTTAATCTTAGGAAATTTACTGCCATAGGCTTTTTCAATATTTGCACAAAATTTCCTCAAAGTCTTCAGTCTCTTCTTTTTCCCAAGTTCTCCTGCAGTATAAGTGGCTTCATTATGTTAATTAGTCTGTCAGGCTCTTCCACAAAGGTCTTCTGCATCTATACAGTAGCAGTTATAGTCTGACTTGAAGCCGTTTTACGAATAAAGTCCTCTGCCAAGCGCTTAAAATCAGGATATTGCTTACAAATACTATCATAGCTCTCTCCTGATATCAGGCTTTTCTCTTAAGCTCTTCATTTTTCTTAGCTTCAGCTGCAAGCAGTTCGACATCTCTTGATACTACAGCTGTCTTATTGTCAGAGGTTTCTATAAAGGTCAGATGACTGTAGCTTTCATCCACCTTTTTCACAGCCTTTTCCAAGTCTTTTGCGAGTACTGATGGAAACAGAGCATACTTAAACCTGTCATAGCATAGCCTTTTGGTAGGTTCGTAGCTGTAAATAATAAAATCCCTGCACTCCCTAACATCCATTTTACTAAAAATCAAGCTTTTTAAGGTCCTCTATTTCCTTTTTCATAGTCCTCCATAAATGCCCTGCATTTGCCCTCGCAGATAGTCGTAGTCTCTCATCATTTTAATAAGCTTTAAATATATTGAATATGCGTATCATTTACACCCATTTTTGAATTTGGAAGTGTTTCTATCCCGTCATCATCCATTCTGGATTAGTATCAAGCTTTATTCCACCCTCGGCAAATAACCTGACAGTCTGGTCATTTATAGCAACCATATAATCATAGTCTAGTGCCCTGTATGCAAATGGCATTTTTCAAGATAAATGCGTACCTCTCTTTGTGTATCCTTTAACTCTCACTCCTTTTAGATAAGCCTTAACTAACTCATCCTCGTGATTATCCCTAAGAGTGGTAATCTCTCTCGCCTGTAGGGATGTACACCTCGCCACCCTCTTATAGCCCATTCTACATCCATAGGTTTACCATAGTGCTTCTCGATGGCATTCCCAGCCATTACAAGCGCCCTAACCTCATCCTCCGTTAGGGCAGGCTTTTCTCTAAGCTCCACACTTACTTCTACCTTTTTTGTCTCCTGTCAGCATATATAATCTGAGTTTCCTTTGTACCAAGGGTGAGGCTTATAATCTTGCCTGATTTGTCCACTATGTAGTTATCCGCTGTTACGCCTCCGCTTACTACGCTCTCTCAAGGCCATAGCATGTATCTGCATCTCCTCCCGGTTTTCATTGACAGGGTTGACTGTAAATAAGACTCCTGCCTTTCGCTTTCAACCATGGTCTGAATGACAACTGCAATAGCAACAGATAGCTGATTGTAGCCCTGATTAGCCCTGTAGCTTACCGCCCTAGTGCCCCAAAGGGATGCATAGCAGTCGACTATGCGAAGGAGGACTTCCTCCACACCTCTTACATTTAGATAAGTCTCCTGCTGTCCTGCAAAGCTTGCATCGGGCAAGTCCTCTGCTGTAGCGGATGAGCGAACTGCCACTAACATTTTCTCCAAGCTCCTCACTAGGCATTTTTCACCTCATTTTATTACAGAATCAGGCAGCTTCCCTTTGCTTATAAGTTCCCTTAGCTTCTTTGCAGTTTTTAAAAAGTTCCGCCTCATCTTGCACACTCCAGTAAGTTCTTTTTGAAGACTTCCTCTAAAGGGTTTATCTTAAGAAATTCTTTGTAAGCATCTGCAGTTACCACAAAGCCCTTTGGCACATTACTACCAGCAGATACCATTTCTCCGAGATTGGCTCCCTTTCCGCCTGCCATCATCACATCTTCTTTTTGCTTATTCTACCAAAACCGACTACCATAATACCCTTCTTTTCTTAGTAACTATCTGCACTCAATGTACCCTTTCCACCATAGCCGTAATGAAAGTCCTCAACACCTCATTAAAAATACTCTTTTCAAACTTACGTAATTTGAAAAATAATACAAAGCTCTCTATAAATGCATTTAGAAGGGCCTCTTTCATCTATGCTTTTTAACTGCCCCTTCTCCTCAGTAAGCAGCTATCTTCTTGATAAAGGCTGTATATATCTCACTTATCTCATAGGTCTTACCTCATTTTTCCTTGCAAAGCATAGCCAAAAGCCTCCGCATATATTGGCTCTGCATTTTTTCCTTAAAATCAACAGAGTACTCGCATAGATAATGTCTGCGAGAAAGCCTACAGGATTGTCTAAGGATTTATTAAAACATTTCTCAACCACAGCCAGCTTCTGAACCGACCTATACTGCACTCACATCGAGGATGAGGGCATCCTTGTCCTTCCAAAAGTTGCAAAAAGCTTCCTGAGCTATACCCGTTCTACTTGTAGCTCTCCTTTATACTAAGCTTTGTTGCACTTTCGTGAAAGGCATAAGGGAGCTATATCCATCATCTTCTGCTTTATTTCCAGTTTTTCTTCTTCATTAAAATGCCTTCGCCATATCTTACCCCTATGAATATTTTTGTTGTATGTTCATAGACATGATAAACCTTTAAAAAGGAAAAAGTCAATGAATATTTTTAAATATATTCATTGACCTTGGATGGTTTTAGTCATCTACCTTAAGTTCTGGTTTAATATATGGTATTGTTATCTGTCGTTGTCACTATGCTATTTCACACGATGTAAGCTTGGAATTACGAAGTGTTCATTTCATCTGTTCTGCCTGCTTTTATATATTTCGATGCATATACAATACTACAGAGATTAAATACGGCATTAATACTAAAATACATATGATCCTTCAAGCTATGGATGCACTCTCGTACATAATCCGAAACCATGTTGCAAAAACTCCAATTTCAACACCCCAAAATACGCAAGACTTATTTCTGACAGTATCTTTATAGTCTGTAAACCTGAATATAACAGACATCCTGCATTTATTGCAAAAGTTACAGATTATAAATCCATACAAATGCTCAGTAAATGGTAGTACTTGAAACATTTTTATATACCAGGAAAGATAACATACAATGCCGCCTGAATCGCAAGAGCATCAATCAAAGCAATAATAAATAAACATCTCCTGATTGATATTTCTTTTCTTAGATATTTCAAAAAGCGCATAAATCTGATATCTTTTGAAACCACATAATACATTGCCGTAAGTACAACAGGCAAGGCGTAAATTGCAACATGCAGACATATTAGCCTGAAGTATACCGCACTAATATATAACATCTTGCAAATATAAGTGTAAGTAAAATAGGTACTCTCTAATAAACTTTTCGTCTTTCAGATATCCATTTTCTCAAACTGTTATTTTGCTCTTTTATTTTGTCTATTATACTTGTTATGTCCATATCTAAGGCACCATCTTCTCATATGTTCCACCATCTCAAACATATTATCCCAGACATTATCTATTTGGCACCAGGTCAATTTTGTTTCACAAAATACAGCTTCTTTTCATCCGTTTTCATAAACCCTCACAATTCCCAAAAAGTTTATCTATATTGCTATTGAATATCACTGTTCTTATACCCCTGTGACTTAAGCTTTCATCATCTGCCTACAGTTGTCTTTTGGCTTACTGCGCACTTAGGCTGATATACCTCTAATTGCAGTATAACATCTTTTAACCTAAAAACAATATCCATTGCAGAAATCGCCCATGCAGAAATCGGCACATTACTGTGCAAAGCTTCCTTATTACGCCGCTATCACGTACAAAATAATAGATAGCATAAATAAAAATCATCTCTCTTTAATGCTTCCACCTCAACAGATCTTTAAGAGCATCCTAAATGTCTTCAGTAGAAGCCTATACATCGCAATTTTAAGTAGTTGTTGAATTATATTTCTTTTACTTTCATCAGCCACAAATGCCTCAAATTTGCGTATAGGTGGACACATTATTTATAAGGTTGTACAGTGTGCCAGGTATATTAACACATTTATCTCAGACAATTAGCAAAAACAGCATACAGGGCGGTAAGATAATTACCAAAGTCTATTCTTTTCTACCCTCCGCTTAGATCCGATGGATATTTTTCTTTTCTTCTTAATTTTCTACAGTAAAACCTTATATACTCGGGTCTCTGTGCTTCTACATGAATGAATAACATCCCATAGTCAGTAAAGAATAACAATTACTCATGTGCAACCGGTTAGTATTTTACATAATTCCACTCACTCTCAAATTTACGAGTGACAGCAGCAGTCTCGAAATAAATGTCTCACACCATTTTATGGCTCTACATCAACCCTCAGTGTCACGAGCTTCTCTTCTGTATTTTGTGCTTCGCCGGCTGAGGCTGAATCTGAAACTTCAACGCCTTCCATAGGGCCATACACGTAATGGCTCAGAGCTATTGCTAAATCTCAACAAAGGATGAACCTCGCATAATTATGGTGAGATAATCCCTCCTGGCAGTAATACTAAATAGATACTAAGTCCATTCTTTTCATTCTGACTCACTGCTATAAACACTGTAGACCATCGACCCGTACAGCGTTATGCTGGATCATTATTTCGTTTTGTTTACAGTGTTCCATGTATATCAGCTTAGCTCAGGCACTTATTTGAAAAGCGTATTTCGTCACGGCACACAACCTATTTGTCTGAGACGCACAAGAATAATACATACACACACGGCAAAATACTTTTAACAAATGTAGTCTTTCAATTTATCCACCATCCTTTGTGTGTTTGTCCCCATTTATTAATGTGTGCTTTGAGAAATATTGTCGGATCAAAATGCAAATAAGCGCAATGAGTGTCAAAACACTGAAACAATCAATGTGCGTGCGTTTTATTGTAGTTACAATGCATCATCGGTGATTCCCTCGCCATCATTTTGGAAAGTAATCAAAGTAGAGCATCCTGCAACAATCAACACGCATACTCAGAATAATGGCAAACAACTTATTCTTCATCTTCTCTGCTCTCCTGTTTTAAGATTTTTGATATACATAACAAAGCCAGTGATAACACTGTAGAAATCGCCATGCCTTTAGTGAAAGCACCAGCAAAGAATTGACTTCGCATACTGCAATCACTTCTTGGAGGTCTGGCAAGCATTATTATAGGATTTGCTTTTCACCGTTTGATTTCAATGCTCTGTTTGCCACACTCTCCAATTGCTCATACCAGCTGGTGCCTGTCTTGGCCAAACTCAGCGCGACATGAAACCAACATATCCTTGTTATAAGATAATGATTCCCCTTTATTGCGCTTTTTCCATCATTTACTGCCGCCGAACAATACACATCTGCTGTACAGCAGTAACTCCAGTTCACTGGCTCATTTATTACTTTGTGGGTGTCCCTCACATCAAAATGATAATCATTTCAAAGCTATCTCAGATTATACAGCTGTCGGTTCATTCTTCTGCACCCCTCGTAAACCTCATATTTATTATAGCCTCGTAACCCGACCAAAAACTTTTTATCTTCATTTAAGATATTATATTTAGAGAATACAGGCAATGAAGCTTAAACTTATCTTCTACTACTCTCCTGCTTTACACTCCAGCCATTAGGAAGAGTTAATGAGACTGAAAATGGTTCTTTCAGCTGCACACACCCTTGGTATTAAACTCTGTTTTTGCATAATCATCTACTCGAATGTAAGTGTAACACATTGCCTCCTGATGAACACTTCACAGGATACTACGAAAACCACTGGTAATGAGTAAGCATGAGTACGAAATCGATCGATTTTTCATAATAATCGCTTTCACCTCTCCAATTTTTATTACGCTCCTCATGCTGTCTTTAATTGCAGCATAGCATCTCTCAACCCAAAAATCAAATATCCATTACAGAAATAGCTCCATTTTTGCAGAAATCGTCAAAAGTCACTTGCATCCTGCAACACTTCTTGAAGTAATCTATCTCATTAGAGACTCTTTTCACTTGATTATTAGAATACTTACATCCTTATAATTCACAACCATATGCACTATTTAATAATATCAATGATTATTTAATCACATCACCCATTTCCTTTACATACCGATGTTAGTATCCAAGAAATCGTCAACGTCTTTAGACATAAGTTGTTCTGGTGCACATATTTTCCCACAGCTCTTTTGGGCTTCACCTTTCCTTGAACAACCTGCAACTATTTCTCTACACTGTAAAGCCATTTCCAAAGAACCTGTATCTGCTCTCGTCTTTCCCATTGCTCTCTTAATGTGCCTTCATTGATTTTTAGAGTCTTTATAAAATGCTGCATATCGAGTGTATGCAACTCGTAGAAACTCCCTGTGCTCTGTTGTGGTCATGGTTTCACTACTTGAAATAGTTTCAAATTTTTCAGCGAGCATAGTTTCTATAGCATACGTCATAACAGGTACTGTCTTCTTCTAAGGATTTTCCTGAACAGGAATAGTTCATACTCCCGGTGTAACAACATCTCCTGTTGGTTATATATCTGTTATTAAGGTCAGCATTTTATTTTCCCAAAACGCAGGGACATGCTCAGCAATCATCTTCACACAACACCTTCCTGTCTTATGGGCGATAATTTAATCAGTTTATATTCAATATCAGCATCACCTCAATCGCTAGATCTGATGACATTGGATATAGAATCTCGATTTAGCGGAATTCCTCAACCGCAGTATCCATATCCATCGTACTACGCACATCAACACCCATAAGAGACGTCGAAATAAGAAGTGCCCACCTTTTAATCATAAAATTTCTCACTCATATTTTGATTTAGAGAGTTTTTCGAGTATTCCCTTCAAACAAGCTACCATCTGAGAAGGTTGAGTAAACATTTCCTCGATCAACACCTCGTCTTTGGGATATAATTCCTAATCGCTCCCCTCAATCTGTTCCGGATGTTTTCATCAGCAATTCCTCCGTATATAGTCTAAATCTTCCTCCATATTCATCTTAATGGCATATTTCGATCGTGTTTTAATAAATCTTTCCTCCTTATCTGCAGCAGCCTCATTGCTCTCTTGCAAATGCCTCAGTGAATCCATTCTTGTCCTTATTCCTCGATAATATCGTCACGGTTTTCTTTCTTTGTCACATGACTGATATTTCCTCTCAAAAGGACTCATCATAGCCATTTTTCCCAATATCATAATAATCTTTTACATACTTATAATATTATCTCTTCACAGACTTTGAACCCTACTGACATTGACTCCTACTTTACAGTCATCACATAAGCAGGCATTCGTGTAGATAATCCTGTAAATATGCTGGATGTTTCGAGAGAAAATACTGGAATTCTATTAGAAAATAAAGATAATCACTCAATACCTCTATCTGGAAGAGCAGAGTCGTTTGCTAGTCAAGCCTCTCTTTATAGTTAATTTTCAGGATATCCTTATAAACTCATGGGCTTAGGCTTCTTTGGTAGTTATGATTCCATTATTTTCTTTATAGCAGAAGTTCACACGCTTCGTCATTTATATCACCTGCTCTTTTGTTCTCCAAATTATATAATATTTATAAGAATCAAAAGTCACTATTGAAATTACATGCATAGGGTGGTGTAGGAAACATTTCTGCCTATCCACAGGTCGCAAACCTGAACAGATAAAACTTAAACCCTTTAGAAACAGGCTCATCTGCCAGTGTTTTCCGAAAAAGTGACTTCAATTGCAAGCCACTTCTTGAAACTCTTTAGCATTCCATTTCTTCTTCACTTTACCCTCACTGAAAGCATACTCTCTGCTTTTATCTGGTCTTGAACACAAGTCTTTTCTCTTGTCATGCGCCTTGCTGCATTAGCGTCTCTTCCGCCCTGACGTCAACTCACACGTAATCAGGAGCCCTCTATCTACTCCCCTCATGTTAGGCAGCCCCATTTCATCTCCTGCTCTTGGTCTGCTTCCGCTCTTGCTGGCACAGCTTTAGCTTTTCATGAAACATTCTTAGTCAAAGAGTTTCTTGTACTTTGCTGCACCTCCTTGGCAGCGGACGGCCTTAGACTTTCCATCTTGGTTAACTCATACTTTTCTCTGGTGACGTTGGGCCTTTCCCTCGCCCTTTGTGCTGTTATTAACGACAGATAAAGGAGTTTCTCCTCCTTCGCTCACAGTTGCAGTCTCATCAGGCTTTACCTCGGAGTTAGCTTATCAATCATCCGGTGTTAGAGCCCTCGCAATTACAGGAAATACAGGGATTGGTCAGGATGCTACATTATCACCGCCTCGCAACGCATTGCCACCCATATTACCACCTCCGCCACCTGTGTTACCACCCTCAGCACAGTTACTCACACTGGTGTACCGCCGGTACCACCACCATCGTTCTTTTCCCTCCACTGCCTTCTTCCTCTTTTAGAAGCGATAGGTTGACTCTCCTTCATTACGTGTTTTAATTGTCTCAAAGTCATCCCACACATAATTCCTTTATCTTAACAGTGTCCTTTAGGGTATCTTAAGCACATTGGTTACCCTGTCCATTTGAAAGTGCTTTCTATGTGGCGTGCATTGGCAGTCATATTTAAGAGCTTATTGTTCTGCCATAGACACAGGTAATCAAAGTTACATCTTTGCCCACAATTGTTAATTATATCCCAAGTAGAAGTTATTTCATTGTTTCTCGCCATTATGGGAAGATGCCATTTCAAAATCCTGCTTTCAGCCTCCGTCTCACCTGCGATCTCGACTGCAGTACACCAGGCTTTTACCCGCTTCATCTACAGCCTCGACTACTGTCTGCCTCCTGCTTCAGGCACGCCAAGCTCAGCAGGCAGTCTCCCTAGTCTGCCAAGACTTTGGCTGCATCATTAATAGATAAACATACACTACATGCAGTCAGGCAGATGCCATACTTTGATGCTCAATCTTTCCTTAAGCTTCCAGGCCTCCTCATCTACTGTGTTTCACGAGGTGAGTCTCTTTCACGGAAACAGATTGCGCCGTCTGTGGTCCTCATATTCCTGCATAGTCAGTACATGGCACTCGACATATGCTTTCTATGAATGCCATTTTCAAGCCATCCAAATGCAGTGATTTTGCGGTGTATTCATCATTTTGTTTTTCCAGGCAAATCACCGCACTGTCATCCTCTTTGTATCCGGTCCTCCATCTCATTGCTGACATACAAATGTGATATGATCTGTCAAACGATGACACCCTCTATCCTCGCCTGTCATCGTGACTTCACACATCATCGGTATCTGTTATAGCAGGTGCTCATTTGACTATAGGCGCAGTCTTATCGGATTTTGACAGGGAATCTTAACACCTGCTTGCACCCTTCCATAACAGTGAGAGGCTTCACAACATAGTAATACCGCCCTCGTGCCGGCATCTAAGTCCCTTTTTCTTATTCGTAATAAGTCTCCACCCATCTCCGGCCAGCTCTGAGATTTTAGATCCTTTCTTTCTCTGCAGCTGTAACTCCTTCCCTGAGATAGCGTGTTATGCATACATAATAGGTGGAACATCTTGTGTCTGGTCATCCCTCAGATATAAAACTTCACATCTTTTGCATCTCTGTGAGTTACTGAGGCTTAGGCAGAGCAGTGAGCATACCTGTCTCCTGCTCGGGCTTATGCCCATAAGTCTCAGTGCAGCTGGATTCTACCTCCTGACAGTGACCAGCAATACCTTATTTCCCTCCAACATCTGGTATTCCTGAGTACAAGCCCTGTTCCTTGTATTTCTGACTCCCTTTGCCTCAGAGTTCCTGTCGAACACAGAAAGGTTCTTGGGAGTCTCCAAAGGTGAATAGGGCTAAAATGGGATGTTAGGCCTGAGTTTTATCTGTATTTGCAGATCATAAAGCCCCACATAGTTTTCTCAGCCACTGACTCTCACTTTAAGCTTCACCCTCAACCTCTGCCGTTGCTCCTGCATCAAGTGTAAGCTTCTGTGGCTCAAAGTGATATATCGGCACCTCAAGGACTCCTTTCTCCTTAGGCATTTGAAACATCCATTGAGCATGTCTGAGTGGAAGAGACTTTATGGTTGTCTTGATGAGATGTGGTATTCTTAACCCTTTATTAAAAATTCCTTTTCTTTGTCCATCTCACCTAGAGATGCCTTTTGGCTTTCTCGTCGCAGCCTGTCAACCTTATCTCCTGCTTCTTCTCATATTTCGGTAAGCTCCATCGTTCCTGCACCCCGCCTGCGCACAAGCAACGGAACACCTCTTTTATTCTTTTAATATCTCTTGGTATTCATCATTGCAAATGTGATATCTTCAGGAGTAAAAGGATGTTTTTGTTCTAGCTAATCGCATAGCAAAGACTCATACCTGCCACGTAAGTGAGAAGCCATTGATGTTCCCTCCCATAGTCGCACATGGAATTAATCATTCACCGTAGAACAAACTGTTCCAATCATCATCGCTATTTCCAGGCTTGATTTCAAGCGTCATTAAGAGGACCATAGCCTGAAAACGCACTCCATACCGCCTGCCAGGGTTCTGATTTCATCCATCCTGTTCAGGCACCCACGGGAGTAAAATGCTTTTAAGATTTGACAAAAGTTTCTTACCGTCTGGCATGAAACGAAAGTATTGACAGGAATATCCTGCCTCACCACCCTATGCTCTCCTACATAAGAATCGTCACTGCTTTTTATTGTATATATGATGACTGCTGGCACCCTCTTTATGGGCATTTTCAACCATTTCCAGGAATGGTGCTACTCCTGAGTTGCGATGATACACGGCAATACCGATTTCTCCCTTGAGTGCACCCTCTGGCTTTCCATCGCAGTCGGAGAGCTTCACCCGCCTCAGTACTCTGATGTCGCTGCTCAGCTTGGTGTATCTGACTGTTTCGCACATCAAATTGCAAATGAGTGGATTCCCCTGGCAGCCTCGCCTCAAAAAGAGGCTACAGAGATGCAAGCACCCTCTCTGCTCACTCCCCGGCTCTGAAATGGTGGAATTGATCTCATGGTTGCCTCATTTGGACAGCCTGCGACAATAAGCATTTCCAGCAAGGAGCAGATACAACAGGACAATTCCCTGTGCTTTTGCTGCATTTATGGCTTTTTGGCATATAAGGTCTGAGCTATCCTCAGATGCCCGGCAGGAAACCTTAAAGGAAAGGTTCATTGCATCTCACATCTAACGAAACCGCATCCTCGATGGCGCTGATAACTGGCAACCTTCAGGCGCTCCCTCAACCCTTTCCGGGATTGTTGCAAACATCTCTATAGATGCGATCTTGAGCCTGTGGAGCTGGGCTACACCTCTGGACTCCTGCTCTTGTCATTTCGTCAGGTCCATTTGGCACCCCATGATTCCCACTACGTGCATTCCATGTCCATAGCCTGCAGACTTTACATTGGTATCCTCTGATGTCGTGGTTCCATCTGCATATTGCTAGGCATATGGAATCTTTTGCATTGCAGTACTCCTCTCGCTTCTTTTACTTTACCTTATCAGCTCAGCCAGCTTAGGGATTCAATGTCTGGCGACAGGTCTTTATGCTCACTGTCTACGCCTCAGTCTCCAAACTGCAATTACAGTCCCTCTTCCATCGAAAGCCTCCTCCCTCATTTCGTCTCTAAGCTCCTGTAAAATAGCCCTCATTAGCTGTCAGCTCTCATATCCTCCTCTTAAGTGAGTAAAGACCTCGTTCAATCTCAAAATCAATCCCTTTTCCCTTTAATTCATCTATCTTGAGGCTTTCAGCCTCAGCGTCAGTGACCACTATCCAGAATTGTCTTGTAAGCTTGGAGCAGAGGGATCCACCCTCTCTATGCGCTTAACTGGATTTTTCCCTTTACGATGGGTTTGAAAACCTCTTCCGTCTGCGTGCATCAGTGGTTGCAGCTCTTGCGTGGTGAGTCCTGAAATAGTAAATATCATCAGGAGGAATGGATAACTATGATGCCAACCGAAAAGCTTGTTCTGCAGCAGATATCTCCTTCCTTATGGCAAAATAGAAATCTGTTCGTAAGTCCGCTCGTCACATATCCGCACCAGGATTACTTCCTCACCAATGGATTCTAATGAAGAAGTACCTTCAGTGACTTAAGCCCTTTAAGAGGCTCTACTACTACACGCACTCTGTGGCTTCACAAGTGTAAGCGTGCCCAAGCACAGGGTCATTTCAACGCTGATATATCCTCTATCTGATTATCATCCAGATATACAACCTCCAGTCGCTTCAAGCCCTTTCAGTGCACTCTACGCTTGTAAGCTCCTCTCCTTTTTCGTGATGAGCAGTGTTAAGAAGAGGCACATTCAGCGTTACCAGATATATTTGGAAACCGGTTGTTATTCATCATAAGATGGGTAATCAGACTCTTTCCCCTTTAGCCCTGAAATATCAGTTATCTGATTTTCATTTAGGGCAAGATAGTTTATCTTGGTGAGGTTTTGCCAGGGCATCAAGGGAACGAGGATGGTTATTCTGTGCAAACACGCTTTTTGATGCTGGTTACATTTCTTAACAATCCAGACTGTAGATGCCACAGTCCTCAGCCATAAAGTCTTCAAGAGAGGTATTCTGTGCAAAGCAGTATTTTATCAATCTGTATGCCCGGATTTTCATCTAAACTATCTCTTAGGTTCTTTAATTTATCATGGTATGTTCACCCTACATAGCCTATTCCGCAGTTTGCCAAATCAAGTTCTTTCGAGCCTTAGCATGGTATTGATTACTTTAAGCTCTTTGTCTGTAAACCTTGATTCCATGAAAAGTCCAAGCTTTTAAGCCCTCACAGATACTCAAGACCGCATAAACTTAACTTCCTTAAAAAGCAAGATCAAGTACCTGTAGGGTTTTACATCCTCAAACAATATATCCCTCGTATGGCTTGTCCACACTGTATCTATAACTTCTTCAAATACCTTATCCTTAAACCTTACTACTGATTGTCCTTGTCATTTCCTCGAAAACCTTGCTATTATGGTCTGTCCACCAAAATGACCTGTTATTTTCAAGATGTTCTTCAACTTCGCCGCTTATCTTTTCCCAGTTTACAAAAGATTATGTCTCGTCTTTTTAACTGCATAAGGCAGATAGAAGCTTTCACCAACCTGCGCATTGAGTAGTATGCTCCCATCCTCTACAGTCAAAAGCTTGATATCAGTTTTGCGAGGTTCTGTTATACTTTTACAATAGGTGTTAGTCCCTCACCTTAGAGTCAGCATCAGCTCTTTTAGCCCATCTGTATATCTCAAAGCCCTGATATCTTCCACATTTTTGACATACGAGATTAAGCTTTCAAGCCTGTAAGTCCTTTAAGAGGAGAAATATCCGAAAATAAATTTTTCCAAGATTTACCTCCTCTAGGGTCTGTAGGCCCCGCTAGAGCATCAATTGAAAGAGATTTTATTGAAAAGAGATTCAGTGTTTTAAGCTTCTTTAAAGCTCGACAGCGGAGTGATATCACTAAACTGTTATAGGATAAACTGTGTAACCAGATTCTCATCTCCTTTATATCAGCTAGATTTATCTCACTATAGCTCCAAGTAATGCTTTACATCCCTGATTGTAAGCAAACTGAACAAGTAATCTCAGCAACCTTTTATTTAGTTTATCAGCTACCACATGTTAATAGCCCTCATCTACAAAGCTTTGTACCTTGCTTTTGGGATTAAACTCTTCAACAGTGATAACATCTCAGCCTTAAGCCTCTGTGCCCTGAACACTTCCCTTTATTTCATAGACTTTCACCGTATCCTTATCAAGGTTCCGCTCCATTTTTACCGCCTCGTCTCTTGTTTCATCTTCATGACAACCCTCTACAGTATCAGGCAGCTTATAATCTTCTCCTTTTTAAGCCTTACAGCAATCCCAGGAACACTTTTATCTTCTTCATCGGTGTAATGGTAAACACGGCTTCCATTTCTCAGAATATTGTATTTATCAGAATAAACCTACAGGAAGTTTGATTTCTTTAGCCACCAGAAGCATCTAGCAAAGCCCCTTTAAAATCAAGGCTTTTACCTTGGCACCTTACCATTGTTTAATACGGCTTTTGCCGTCTTAGGCAGGTGTAATTTTCAAACTGCCTCACCTCAAACTTAAGCTCCTGTACCTTTTCCACCTTTTCTTGTAGTAGCCACCCTTTTATAGGCACTGAGACTTCCTTTATTATCTTATTCTGTATCAATGTCCCAACGCAGATTTTTAACGGCATAAGGGAAGCTCTGCAATCTTGGTATAGCCGTCCAAATTCCTGACGGTACTTGGAACTGCTCTCAATACGGGTTAGATTGATACTGCGATCCATATAATCTCTACCAGTGTGAAGTCCACCCTGAGTTTCCTTACTTTGGTCGTCCTTACTATTACTTTAGGTTCTGTATCCAGTGGTGTTTTCTAAAGACGGCTTGCCTCACACTGATGGCAGTATCTGTACACACAGCTCTCTCCTGCCACCATTAATGTAAGTAGAAATGCCAGTAAAAGCCAATAGATTTTTCTGAGTATCCTCCTCACTGCAGCTTAACTGACTTCTTTCTCACGACTCATCCACGTTTTACATAGACGAAATATTCTCCTGCTTCATCCTCAGGTGAAGAGAAATATCTCTTTCCTTCAAGAACGCCCACATATACCAGCTGTCCTTCCGCATCTCTGATGACGAAGTTTCCGCATTACCACTTTGGCGGATTCTATACGCCAGCGCCCTTCATTTGTCACTTCAACTAAGTCGCCAACCTTACCGAGCTTAAATACTATCTCGTCAGACGCCTTAGGAATGGAAACGATCTGCACCTTGTCACTATCACCTTATATCCATCAGGCACATCCTTAATCATAACCTTAATCTTGTCAGCTGCCTCAAGTGATGATGGTATGAGCTTCCATACTCATATTCAGTCGTGGTATAGGTCATGCATCATGATAGGAACCATTGTCTTAAATGAAACATCAGGCACAGTATTTCCCTTTTCATCCACAGCTTTTACCTTTAGTCTCACACCCTTTCACGGACATAATTCCTGTCGCATTTTGCTTTTGATGGTATTTACATCAAGCGAAGCGAACCGCCACCCAGTCTTCATTTATATTCCCCACCTGTAGCTCTAAACTACCCTTTGGAACCTTTACACTAAACCAGTCTTCGCTGCCTGTAGGCTTTAGCACATACTCTTTCCTGCGTCATCAACTGCATACAGCTCAGGAACGCCTACATGTCCTGTGAAAGAAAACTCTATGCTTATCGACCTCTCCAATTCCTTTTCCTTTACAGTTACCTTAATCCAGTACTCAAGGGCACAGGCGACTTAGGATTCTGTGCAACCTCAGGTAATGAAAAAGACGCTCTAGCTCATAAACTGATGGCTTTTGCCAAGTCATAAGAGCCAAGGTACCACCTTACAGGCACAATATGCTCAGTTTTTATAAGAGTCAATAACGATAACAGTTGATGGAAGCTTCTGTTTACATATCTTTTATCTGTTCCATAGGCAACCTGAATATCCTTAAACTGATGTATGACTTCCCTCCACAAGTCTCTCGCCCTGTTTTAACCAGGTCTACAACCTTCACATATTCCTTGGTAGTCAGCCAACGCTACCTCTGTTGCATTGCTTTCATATCCTGAAGGAATTACCCTCCGTAAAACTCTCGCCTCTTCATTTATCATGATACTTATCCTTATACTGATAGGATGGCTAGTGGTGCCAACTCATTCGCCCTATATGTCTGTACTCAAAAGCTCAACCTTTGCAGGATTAATTATGTGAGTTACGCCGTCTAGGTTATTAGGATTGTAAAATCCATCGACATAGACGTGGACCTCGTATCCTGTGTCCGTTTTGTCCTATAAAATGCCTCTTATGTAGCTCCTTAGGGGTAGTGGTACTGTACTCTCACTAAAATCCTGCCCAGCCAAAGTCCTTCATCAATCTTCCGATATTCTTAGACATTTTTTACTTCTTTTAATCCTTGGCTCTTTCTTATCAGGTCTTGCTGAAAATGCAAAACGCAATTCGATCATTACGAAGAAGTAAGTCTGAATAGTTCAAAGGCTTTCGCGAAGTCAATGACTTCAACTTGTATCAGGTGTTTCAAGTTCTTCAAATTCAAAGCCACTGGCAGGCTGCGGAGCCTATCTCTAATACAGGTTCTCCTTTATAGGTACCAGGTACCGCTAACTTCTTTGATTTTAACCTTATCTTTGCCACTTGGTTTTGTGTCTTTAAGTATTACCTCGTCCGTCTTTCTTTATAAATACAAAGTCATCCTCAGTAAGTGGAATTTCCTTCTCCTTACACGCACATCTACCTTTACTCCGGATAATCATCTACGCCTTCAATGGTATAGCCTAGGTATAGATACCCGTTTTTCAGCTTCATAGGTACCAAGCTCCCACTTAACAGGCACTTCTATCTTCTTTTGTTACTAAGCTTAACTAGGATAGTCTTTAGGAAGAGGCTAGCAAGCCCTCCTTCGTAGTCCCAAACTTTACATCTATCTGCCCTACTTCGTTCACTGATTCAATAAGGGTCTCACTGCTGTTTTCTCAAGGCGGTCTACCTCTATCTCAAATTCCATCACATTTTAGGGTCACTTTGAGCAGGATAGCTTCCCTTAAACTTTCACAGCACCCTCTTTATTCTCAGCAAAATTCGGCTGTATTCCAGGTTATATTTTACTTCTTTCACTCTGTCTTCCAGTGTTAGCTTCCTTTCAGTAGCCCTCTTGATTACCTCTGCCTTGCTTAGTTTCACAGATACCTTTTGTTTATCAAAGGAAGAGGGCCTTGGACTATATTTTGTTTTCTGCAAAATCAAAGCCAACCACTGCCTGCTTTAGACTTGACATTTACAGTCCTTTTCGACCCTTTTGCTACATAGTTTTTCCTTATCATAGTCAGTAAGCCTTACCTTCACTCTGCTTATTCTTGGAATTAGTTCAGGCTTGAAAATACAGCCTCTTATATGACCAGGAAGAATCCGTTTCAGATACATAGATAGAATATTCGGTTCTCCTTGTCATAGCTGTGAAGACAATCTTAAGCGATGCTCTTTCATACATAGAGATCCTTAGTAAAGCCGAATTAACTTCAATCCTCAGGCTCATAACGAACATGTCCTTATCTCTGCCTCTGTATATGAACCGTAAGGAAGATCTGTATACCTTAGAGGCATACCATATAATCCTCACCTGACTTAAAAGAATATGCGTCTGCCTTATCAACTGCTATTACTTTTGAAATAGCTGCTAGTCTCATCCTGCGGCTGAAATAAAGCAAGCTCCACCTTCCCTCAGTTTGTGACATCCTTCTTACGGTCTTCTTTGTAGCTTGCTCCACTAGCAGTCGAGAAAGTCGAAAGAAATACACTAAAGACGATAAGAATTAGTACCAAGCCCCTAATCTTTTTCTATTGCTACCTCCCGTTCAGATTTAGTTTTTGACTCCATTTAATACAGGCTTACTTCCAGCTTCATTTTCTTCAAAGTAAGCTCGAATCGTTTTTCACTTTTTGACACCTATACCGTTGTCAAAGTTTTACATATTAAAATGCATATAGTTATAGTATATTGTGCAGTAGTAATGTCGTCCAATTGAAAAATGTCTATTCCTCGATATTTATTTATAACATTATGCTATAAATACAGGTAATCCTATCAAAAAGTGCGAGACTCCATAAGTCCGACCTTTATCATATTTCCTATTATTTTCAACTTACTCACCATCTTATTATAATACCCTCATATACAAACTTCTCAGGGTTGGGATTTTACATAGTTTACCTCATACTCACTATCATAATCATAGGTATCATATACAAAAGCTGTCTGCCTCCTCCAGAAGCTCATCAAAGTCATCTTCAAGGCTCTCCATTGCCTTCCAACGCTCTTCCTGTCAAATGGAATCTTACCTCCAAAGGCATCAATCACCCTCTTAAAATTATCAGCAAAGATACCCATATCAAAAGAGCCTTAAGTCCATTTAGGGCATCCTCCCATACTATTCCTGTAGGAATTGTCCAAAAACTGCTAGTGCCCTCCGTTGTTTACCTCGATAAAGTACCAGGATACTGCATTTAAGTATCTCTGCTCCAGGTAAAGCCCTCAGCAGACTTAAGATAGTTTTCGTGTGTTCCATATATGTCAACAGTCCAGTAAATCGGATCTAAGACACTCCCAGATTTCATCCATTTTTCTATATCTGCAACTGTGATTTTTGGCGTAGGTTTTTCCACTGCTTGAATTACGGACTCTGAATCAAAAAGCTTAGCTTCATCTCTTTATAATGCTTGTAAACAAGCGGGAATTTCTCTTTATTAGCTTCAAGTACTCCCTTAAACCCATGAAATCTACAATTTCAATACAATATTCAATAACCTTATCATCCTTTGCAGCCCCTATAGCCTTCTCAAGCAGGTCAAGTGAATTTAAGATGTCTTCCTCTACCATCGTAATTATTGTTTGCTGATAGGACTGAATAAAAGCAGCCATAGTAGTATATACCAAAGAGCATCTCTTTTCCTCTTCAGGAATCACATCAAGCACCTTCTATGGCCTCTTCTATCTGGTCGTTATTATTGTAGGCTCTGGCTGAGTTGTCCCTTTAGCGTTGTATTTAAGTTCTCCACTCCTGTATAAAGTAGAAATTCTATAACGCTCTCAGTATCGCCCTCATCACTAAGTTGTCGATTACCCTTTCTTTTTTTCATCGCTGTACTGCAAATTCTTCCTGGTAATCTCTTGCCCTGGTAATAGTCAGTCCTTTTATAAATTCTTCAAAATTATCCGCAAGTGGATGTATCTTAAAATCATCCTCCTGGTCAATAAGCACTACCTTAGGCTCTCCTCTTTTCCACACTCCTATAGTCGAGGAACACCATCTTTGATGGCCGCCTGAGATAGTATCAGCCACTGCAACACCTATATTAGGATAACTCCCATTCATTAATCCAGCTCATTACCCATCTCACCACAAAGAGATTCATCTTCTCCTTATCAGTGCCGTAGATGCCTGTGATATACACTGCATACTTGCCATTGCTAAACAAAGGTTGCATAAGGAGTCCCACCGTTAGTGTATTTTTGACAAGCTCTATATATGATGCGAGGCTTGTAGCCAGTTCTTTTTCAATTGACTCTATTTCCTCATCAGTGGGCTCTTTGCCAACATATTCCTCAAGTGAGTATTCATCATCATCCCAAAAGTGAGAAAAGTCAAAGTTTTCAAATGGTTTCATAAGTTTTCCTTTCTGAAGGGGTTTTTAAGCACCCTAATCATCATATATTTTCTTCTATCCTTATTTCAACTCAGCAGCTTCACAATATCCTTCACCTTTGGTACTCTTCCGCTTATAATCAGCTTTCCCATCCACCATAACCGAAGGAGTGGTCATAATGCCGAGCCTCACTATATCCATCAAATCCTCTACCTTTTTCAATCTTTGCATCCAATCCTAACTCCTCTATAGCTAAGAGGGTGTTTTCATAGAGTTTGTCACATTTTTCACAGCCTTCACCAATTACCTTAATCTCCATATTTACCTCAATTCTTTAATTTCATAGGGTTTATCCACAATTTCCTTCCAGGCACTGTCGATGGTACGGATAACCTGTGGTCCTGTTTTAGATAAAAATACAAGTTCTGATTTTTCACGCTCGCCAGAAGGCTTGAAGTCAATCAATTCTTCCACCACATCTACCTGCTGCCAGCCTTCATCTAACTTAAAAATCCCTTTAATCCTGTAGCAAGATGGAAGCACCTTCTTAAGAAATGTCATCAATATCTCTTTTGACACCACTTCAAGGGTTTCTAAAGATATAGTCTTAGGCTTGTTATCCACTGTATTTAGGCTATCTTCGGACTCTGCCCATTTTCTCACAGTCAAATCTTCATTCATAAATGAGAGGTCAGTTTTACCAAAGGAAGCTGTGATTATATCACATACAGGATTAACCTCGCGTACCAGCTTCTTCACCTCTTCAAGCTCTGATTGGTCAAGCTTATCCACCTTATTGATTACTGCCAGATTGCAGTGGGCAAGCTGCCTGTCAACAGTTTCCACATCCTTTATCTGATTCTTAAAAATTCACTCCGTCAACAAGGCAGATAACCCCCTTAAAGATGTAATTATCTCCCGCCATTACCCCTACAGCTCCGAGGATTTCCTCAATATTAGAAGGATCTGCTAGTCCTGAACTTTCTACAAAGACATAGTCAAGGTCTTTTTGTACTCATTTCAGCAAGTGCCTGTACAAAGAAAGCTTTTGAGGCAGGAGCAGAAGATAGAGCCTCGACTTATTTCAGTCATTTCTATTCCATTTCTCCTGATTATTTCTCCGTCTACATTTATTTTACAAATTCATTTTGAATAATTCCTATTTTTCTTTATCCTTAACATTATCAAGAATATTCAGTAAAAACGAGGTCTTTCCTGCACCAAGGAAGCCCGTAAGTACATATAAATCTTTCTTTTCCATACTACCTCCTGTTAAAATTGTGTCAAAAATATAATTAAATAGATATCCCGTTATAATAATACCTACTGTACATATCCCTACAAACAAGGCTAGCAGTCTTGGTTTAATGGCTTTTTCTAAGCATAATCAGTGATGGAAGCGATAAGGTAGTAACTGCCATCATAAATGATAATACCGTACCGAGCTCTGCTCCTTTGGTATATAGTGCTTCTGCAACAGGTATGGTTCCAAATATATCCGCATACATTGGAATTCCAACCAAAGTAGCCAGTATTACAGAGAAAGCATTTTTACTTCCAAGCACAGTTACTATAAAGGACTCCGGTATCCAGTTGTGAATGACAGCTCCTATACCGACTCCTGCCAATATGTATGGAAATACCTTCTTAAGTGTGGAACAGACCTGTTCACCTGCAAAATCGAGTCTATCCTTTACATTTAGCTCCCAGGCTCATAGAGTTCACATTTCCCGCTTTTTGATATATTCTTCTATATAGTCTTCCATCTTCATTTTATCGATAATAAGTCCACCAATCACCGCTATAATCAGTCCAAGTACTGACATAAAGCAGGGCTGTTTTTGCTCCAAATACGCTCATAAGCAGAATTAAAGAACCCAGGTCAACCATAGGTGAGGATATGAGGAAGGAAAATGTCACTCCTATCGGTAAGCCTGCACTTGTAAATCCAATGAATAAAGGAATGGACGAGCAGGAGCAAAAAGGGGTTACAGTACCAAGTAAGGGCTAATACATTTGCCCATATTCCTCTATGTTCCCCAGTATTTTCTTGGTTCTCTCCGGCGGGAAGAAGCTCTGAATGAAGGAAATAGTAAATATAAGCACACAGAGTAAAAGTGTAATCTTCGTTACATCGTAGAGGAAAAACTGAACACTCCCTCCTACTCTGCTCTCCATATCAACTCCAACTGCTGATAAGCCCTTTCCTATCAGCTCATCCAGCCATTCCATCTTTTAAGACTTGATTTTGAATGAAATCCCACCCAGATTTAATTGTATCCAATACTCTCCTCCAAATTTCAGCACATTATTAAAGTAAACATAACCATTTTAGACCGATAAATCAAGCCCTGGCAGTGATTCTGATTACGCTTAACACGATGGACTAATCCATTTCCAGTCTTTGAATATATTGTACTCCAAATCTGGTGGTTTTGACAATTGCAAAGAATAGATTGCCCTACTGTACTATTTACGATTTCTGTGTATACTTATAACAATAACAATATTCAAAAAGCCAAGGAGAAAAACATGCAAATAACCCTTCAAACCCTTTTCAACCACCCTTAACTACGCCAAAACCGAGCTTTCTATCCTATGGCAAGCCTGTCCCATCCCTTCTTTAGAACTTGAAAAGATAGATATTAGCATTAAGACCGACAAAAATATTACCAAGGTGAAAGACTATCTCTTAGATGATGCATTTAGGATAGATATAGTAAACGGAAAAGGCGAGATAGTCGGCAATAATGATAGAAGTTCATTACTTGCCGTATATCACTTTTTATATAGAATTGGTTTTAGATTCCTCACCCCTGTTAAAGAAAGTGAAATAATCCCGGATATCTCATCTATCAAAGAGCTTACCTTGACAGAGAGCCACATTTATCCATATAGGCACAGAGGGTATATGCATAGAAGGTGCTTCATCTCTTGAAAATATTTTAGCCACTGTAGAATGGATGCCAAAGCTTGGATACAACTGCTTTTTCAGTCAGTTTAAACTCCCATTTACATTTATGGAACGCTGGTATAAGCACCAAAATAATCCCCATCTTAAGCCTGAAGAATTTAGTTTAGATACTGCAGGCACTATACTTCAGAAGATATTTGAAGAAATAAAGAAGAGATATGCTCCTTCACACAGTAGGGCATGGTTGGACTGCTAATGCCATTGGCTTACCTGCTCTTGGCTGACACACAGAGTACAGACGGTGAGGCAGATAGTAGTTTTTGCAATGATAAATGGCAAAAGAGAGCTGTTCCACGGAATTCCAACCAATACAAAACCTATGCTATTCCAATAAAAAGGTTATAGATAAGCTGGCTGACCTTGTATTAGATTATGCTATCAACAATAAGGAGGCTGACTATGTGCATTTTTGGCTGGCTGATGCCTTCAACAATATCTGCGAATGCGAAAAACTGCGAGAACGAGAGCTTATCCGACCAGTATGTAACCATTCTTAATAGGATTGATGAGAAGCTTAGTGAAAATGATTTGAAGACTCATATAGTATTTTTGCTCTACCAAGAGCTTCTATGGCCTCCTATCAGAGAGAAGCTGAAGAATCCAAGTCGTTTCACCCTTATGTTTGCTCCTATTAGCAGAACCTTTGAGGAGAGCTACCCTGAGAATACCGAGAATAAAGCAATCCCGAATTTTAAGAAGAATCATATCTCGCTTCCTGTCAATATAGAAGAGAACCTGACTTTCTGTTTGCCTGGCAGAAGAAGTTTAACGAAGACAGTTTCGTTTATGACTATCCTCTTGGCAGGGCACATTACGGTGATTTTGGCTACTATCATATATCAAAAATCCTGTTTAACGATATTATGAAATTACCGGCTTTAGGGCTAAACGGATACATCAGCTGCCAGGAGCTTCGTTGCTTTTCACCCAACAGCCTGCCTAACTATGTGATGGGATATGCTCTGTCAGGCTTATGTAACGACTTTGAGGCCTTTATTACTGACTATTACAGAGACTTTTTATGGGAATATTGTAGAGGAAGCTATGGCTATCTTAAAGAATTGTCCTCACTTAGCCATCCTGATTACTTTAACAACAAGGGAGACAGGGTGTCAAAGTCTATAAATGCTGATTTTATATGCATTTTAGAGGTACTTGAGAATGCTTCCTCCCATACCTTTGACAAGGTAAAAATCATCTGGCGGTTTTTACAGTACACTGGGAAGCTGCTTGCAGTTTCACAACAGCTACCTAAACAGGCTTACAAAAGGCGCTTATCAGCTTAGCAGCAGGAGATTTTGAACGAGGGCAAATGAGATTGTTTAAGGATTTTGCCGATTTCTATACAGGGTAAAATGAGATGAAATTTCAGCCATATCTTGATGTATACAGGATAATGGACATTTCAATGAATTATACCGATTTAAGAATATTTAATAAAACAAAGTGACTAAGTACTGTGCTTAGTCACTTTATTTCGATTTAAGCTTATTTATCATAAGCAAAGGTAAATTCAATATCGTAGTCCTTAAATTCAGCTAGAAATCACTTTTATTATGCTCTTAAAATTCTCATCGGCTCTGGTATATATACCCTTGACTCCACTCTTTAAGCTCCTTCTCTTCAATCTCATCAATGAGCTTCTATACTGCTCAAAGTTTATCGGATTGAATATGCTCGTTCTTTTCGCTGCTTTTTATACTGTCCCATATCAGGTAATTGCTCATTACATTTCCCTTTGGTATCTTTATGATGTATGGTTGAGTCATTAACGCTCACCTCTATATCAGACTATGTTGTAGCCTATCTCTGACCTTACCGTACATTCTAGGAAATGGTATTCTTTGTTCCCGAATTTTTATATCATCAAAAATATATCTTGACTCATCAACTGTCTTTTAATGTTGTATTCACCTGAATATGTGGACAGCTCACCCTATCTCATATATCTTGGTCTCTACTTCTGCCTTGGTAAACTATTCTTTTTCTCAGTTGTCCCAAACAGTCTCTTCCCAGGGTTTGTCACAAGCTCAGCCTCCGCCCGTGGAACATCTGATACAGGCTCCATATGCACAAAATATAGCTAAGGCAATCACCACTACTGACAAAAGGTTAAGAAATATCTTAACAATCTTCTCGCCTATTTTGCTCAAGTTTCACCTCCCTAAATCCATGCAGTGATTAAGAGAAAAAGGAAGAAAAACTAAAATAACTAAGGCAATGCCCATTATTATCCCATATAAAAACTTTTCTCTATTCATACTGTGTTTTCCTTTTGATTGATACATATCTATGAATAATAGTTAAACGTCTCCTTCATTTAATATCACTTATGACTCAAAGCTGATATTATCACTAAGACTTCCTGTCATTTAATCACTCAGTTTTTCTTATTTCATTTATCAATCATCATAGCTTACACTTACTTTTTCCCATTTTTGTCTAATGTAATTTTTAATCTTTTATATACTATAATGGTACAGGAGATGTTTTACTCACTGATTATAAAAATGTTACTTTAACTTTGCTTCTCCAGTACTCAAAATATCCGCAAAAATACCCATTTATAGGAGGCTATGTTACTATACGCAGAAGATGAAGAAGACCCTAACAGAATAGTTACAAAAGCTGATTAGCATGGACAGTTGCTAGCAGGGGAGGCCATTGACAATGTGCAGTTTGCAGAATGCGATGCCGCCATACTGGACATCATGATGCACTCATGCTGATGGCTTTGCCGTATTAAAGAGAGCTTAGGAAGCTAAAAAGAATACACCTGTGCTTTTCCTTACTGCAAGGGATTCCATAGAGGATAGGGTGACAGGACTTGATAGCGGTGCTTAATGACTATCTGTAAAAGCCATTCTCATTTGAAGAGTGCTACTTTCAGGAATAAGGGTGTTACCCGTGAAAAAGCATCAGCCTTGCGATATGCTTAGCATAGCATTTAAGACCTCAATCTGCCCTATCTCATGGTTACAGGTGGTACGGAGATAACTCTCACAAAGCAAGGAATATCAGCTTCTGAGTACCTGCTCTCCAACAAAGAAAAGGTGTGCGTGAAAAGACAGAGAATCATATGTGGAACTATGATTATGAGGGCGTGCTACCATGTAATTGACATGTGTATAAAGACACCTAGGAAGAAAAATAGATGACGGCTTCCTGCCAAACTCATACATGTCGGTGCGGTGCAGGCTATGTCATCAGGAGGAAAATAAATTTCGAAACTATCGATAAGCACTTAGGATTATACTTCTGTTTGTGCTCTCTACATTTTATACTGTCACTATAGCTACTCTTGTATTCTTTATAAGTAACAGTGTAATGAGAAGAACTACCAAAAATTGCTTCATAAGTGCTGTGAAGATACTGACAAACTGAAAAATGCTGTCTGAAGCGAGAATATGAAACCGCAAGCAGTTTGATGACGATATTTTCATCCACTATAAAACAGGCTACCCACAGATAGATGATGACTTCCTTATGACACCTTAATTCTATGAATTTTGGGCTTTATACTGATGGGAGCCTTCTTTTACGGGAAAAACTCGTAATGAGGGAAATAACTGACCTGCCTCAAAGACTCCCGCATCATTTCATATAGGACAAAACGGGCTACCTGATATGATAGAAGACTGCAGCAGGGCTTTCCCGAGCTTTTGGATAAAGTGATCTCGCTAAAGGATACCAGCAGCTTTGTTTGACAGCTATCTACCTGCAGCCTTCCTCCCATTTCCTCTCATCATCATTCTTTGTGTGGTTACTTGCCGCCAGAGGAATAGTGAGGCCGATAAAGAGAAGAGAGAAACGACCACAAGCATCACTGATGGGGATAATCTTTCACTTAGAATACCTGATACACCGGGCAATGACAGAGCTTTCCGCCCCTCTTCCAATTTCAACAAGATGTTGACAGGCTCGAGACTTCTTTGAAATGGAAAAGCGCTTTGCTTCAGATGTTTTCACACGAGCTTCGCACACCGTTTCAGTAATTCTTGCACAGACAGAATTTTCTCCTTAGAAAGAAAGGGAGCCTGAGACTACATCGAGTCTCTTGAGGTAATGGGAGCAGACAGGGCATCGAATGCACCAGCTGATTGGCAATAGCTTTCACATACCAGAGCTTTGACAGAGGATCGATAATTATCCATTTGGTCCTAAACTTCTCCCGTCTTGTTGAGTGACCTGCAGCGATATGATGCCGCTTATGGTAAATGATATCAACAATCGACTACGATGTCGAGCCCGGATATCTTCCTTAAACGGCAATGTAGAGCTTCTGCTGGGATGCTTCGAAACCTTCTTGAAAAGTGCCTATAACATACGCTAAAGGGCGGTCATGGGCACCAAGGTAAAAGCTTGTAAAAGATAAGATAAAATGGAAAACTGTCGAAGATGATATACGGCATAGGAATAGCAAATGACCAGCTAAACCTATATTTGACAGATTCTTTAGGGCGAGCAATAAGTCAGGTATTACAGGTTCAGGACTGGGGCTCATTAGTAAAGAAAAATTGTCCAGTATGCATAAGGAGGCATTGTAACAGTGAAGAGGGAAGCGAACCACCTTACCATTATCCTTTGACCTTAAAATTAGAAGAAAGGAGAGCCTATGTCAATCTAATAAAGAATATACATTCTGAAATCCATTGCAACGGTAGTAATCTTTGGGCTTACCATAGCACCCTGGCAGCTTATGCCAAAGACAGAATTGAGAAAATGATTACTTACTGAGTCTGATGCGGTTGGTTTGCTTATGTTGATGCGATTTCAGTGCTTATGAAGCAAAGCTTCTAAGGAAGATGGATATATGTATAAAGTAGTCATATCCTCTGATGATACAAAATATAATATGCCCATAGCTGCAAACAACGAGAACTATTAGCAGCGAGTCAGCGAAGATTGCTCAAAATAAGAAGGATAGCACTTCTTTCAAGCGATACTACAGATGTAGAAAGAAACACGCTAATAATAATGACTCTAACAAAGCTGACCCTCTGGACGACATATTTCTAACGCTAAATCAAAAGATAAACCTAATGACTAATAAGACCACGCTGATAATAAACCACTGAGGTACGGCAGAAAATGATGTGGCTGAGACTGGCAAATCGCAAGGACAAAATCAGATGTTTGAGATATGGATAATGAGAGTAATAATATACCAGGGAAACCTCTACTGTCAGCGAGGTGGCAGCTTCCAGGCATTACATAAGATAGATAGGGCAAACCATAACCCTAAAAGATGCGGGATAGGCCTTTCGTTTGTTACATTTTGAAAAGCCCTGCAAAGAAAAGATGATGGAAAGATTATATATGAAATAGAGTTTTTACTTACACTACGAGTACTAACATGTAAGTAGATGCTTACAACGGGCCATTCTTTTCTAAGGATGTAGACCTCTTCTCCTTCTGATAAGGCTGAAAAGGTCAGAAAACAGCTCTAATACCCCTAAAAATGCTGATTTAGAGGATTATGAGAAAAAGCACGACAAGGATGATGACGACGATGATGACACTAATAATTTCTCTAATCTAATTTTCTAATTTTCATCCTTTATATTACAAAGCATAAGGTAAAACAAACCAAACACAAAGGAGAAAAACTATGAAGAATTCAAAGACGTCACTCAGCACTGCACTTTTCGGTCTTGTATTTACAAGCGGTGCTACCACCTCAGTTTCAGCAGACAAGACTCATCTCAAGAGAAACTGCTAAGAACGCTGCACTTACAGCAGCAGGAGTATCACTTAATCAGGCAACAGCTATTGAGATTGAGTACGATGCAGATGATGATGACTTCGGCCAGGTATACGTGAGGTAGAGTTCAAGGCAAACGGTTTACAAGTATTCTTATGATATCGATGCCAACAACAGCAGCGTACTTAAGAGCAAAAGAAAGTTGCTTAAGGTTGAAGCCGGGTTAAGAACTATGCACAGTACATCACCCTGCAGGTCAGCTAAGCAGATCGCACTTAACCACGCAGGCTTAAATGCAGACAGAGTTACATTTACAAAGTTGCCAGTTTTACTACAGAAGATGGAATTAAGGTGTATGATTATAGAGTTCCGTACCGCTACTACAGAGTATGAGTACGAGATAAATGCAAAGACCGGTAAGGTAGTTGAGTTCTCAGTTGAGCCAATCGACTACGATGATGAAGACTAATTACGCCTCTTCCTTCTTATCATATATCCAATAGCAATGGATAAGGCTGATAAAGATACAGAGTACAGCTCATTCCCTGCTTGAAAAGCTCGGTGTGGACAGCAACCCACGCGAGATGAATTGGAAAATCCCAGTATCATAAGATAGTCACTCACCTGCGCTCCCGGAATGGGAGCGCAGTTTGATCCTACGAAGGCAAAAGCTCAGAAACCAGATATCTCCAATATGCCTGAACTTTGCCACCAAGTCTGGTAGACAAAAACAGTTATTGATATCAGGTCACTCGCTGCGCTAGAGTTAATAAGAATGCCATAAACAGTATATTTCCTCTGCTAGGGCAAGGTCGAAACAGCGCTGCTGTATTTTTAACTGTCTCCTTCCCATTTTACTCTTTTCTTCTCAGGTTTTCTAATTATTTTCACTTTTACCCAAGATGCTGATGCCCCAGTGTCCAAGCTATTCATCCACTTTGGTTCTTTGAGCAAATATAAAAAGAAGAGAGTCAGAGAAGTCATAATGACAAACCAATAACTATAAGCACCTTGCCAAAGTCATTAAAAGCTGCTATATCAGGTCTTACAACGAAGCCAAGTACTGCAACGAAATCAATTGCAAAAGCTGTACATACAGGTTAAGCACAAGACATGGTGGCTTTGAAAATGAGACCTGTCTTTTGCGCATAAAGTAAAAGCTGTGCGGCTGTCCACCTTGAGGCAGATGGTGTAATTGCAGAGAAAATATATATCGCCGCAGAGTACACGCCTCGACGGTGGTTCACATTTACAGAAATATGCTTAGCATGTATTTGATAGCCACACCTTCAAGGTGAGATATAGAGAAGAACGGAAACCATGGCCAAAGCCATAAAACCCTTTTTCCCTATAGCCCAATCATAACCCAGGCATCATTTATGGAAAATCCCTTGCCTGGCTGGTTATTGCAGTAATCGTGAGTACTGCTATCACTATGGTGACAAGCGACCACATTATATTCTTGAGTGCTCTTATTACCTTTTTGTTCCATCTATAAAAGTTCTCCCTTTAGAGTTTATCTCCTAAAGCATAGCATAAATTTGGTTTTTCATTTCACGATTATCTCAAGTTTTATGATTTATCTTCCGATACTCTACTCTACCATCATCTAACTGCGCATCTCATCTTTTCCCTGCTTTTTCTTATTCAGGTAACAAGAGACTATCGATATTATATGAAAACATCGGTTATCCAGCCTCACATTGAATAAACCATTGCAGTCATTTTTGAATCCAGTAATTCCAATCCCAGTATACTTTTCAGATTATCATTTAGTGTTAACAGTACACCGTTGCAATGATCAGATAGTATACTCAGTTGGTGCCGTCATTTGATTAATTGACCATACATTGAAGCTCTTTTAAATAATTGGCACAATCATATAGAGCCCGCTTCCAATTAAAATAATCAATTCAGACGGCATACATTTCAAAGCCTCCATCCATAAAGACCATTTTAATCACAATAGATAACACCAAAGCGTAAATACCACATGTAATAGCTCTGCTCTGTATTTTTCTCAGATCAAAATGCGTTCATCATTAATATTACTATTCATTTTGCAACCTCCCAAAAATAATCTCGTCAAGCAGTTTTGCCAAGTGCCTCCACAAATGCCTGGCATAGTGTTCAATGTAGGGTTATAGTCTCCCGCCTCTATAAGCCCTATTGTCTGCCTTGTAACACCAACTGCCTTTTGCCAAGTCTTCTTCCTGTTTCATATCATCTCGACTCGTGCAATCTTCATTCTTTTATTCTCTTTCACATACCTCATCTCTCATATTGCATACATTACAATATATTATTGTCATAATGTCAAGTATATGTTACATTTTGGCTTTTCAGAGCCGCTTTAGCTTTAAGACGTGCATGCCTCCAGCACGAAACGGACAGTGACTCAAATCTAGCCAAAACTTCTTTCTCCATGTAGCTGAACATACCAAGTGTGGCGGTTATTCAGCTTTTATTAATCAATATGGTTCATTTCCAAAGGAAATCTCAGAGTCTACTTAAGAGATTGTCTTATCTCCCTCGAAATTTCCTTAACATCTAAAACCAAATGATCAAATATCTTTCCATTTCTTTGTCGGTCATCCTCATAAATGGCTTACATTTCAGGTCTTGAGCATTAGCGTGAGATCTTTCATCACCATCTCTAAAAATCTCCCTTTAATAAGTCGTGTCACGCAGTTCCATTCACCCTGGCCAGGTCAGTCCTGAAAGACTCACGTTCAGCTCACAACACTCGATGTCAGAGAGTCGATGCGGTAGTTGGTACGCCTCAAGGCCTCTAGCCTCACTATCCTTTGTCACCTCTATCTTAATCGGCTGTTTGTAAATATACATTCATTGCAGGACCAGTAAAAGGCAAAGCCAATATTAGAATTAGCACAGGAACAGTGTAATTACCTTGCCTGGAGGCACGGGCCAAGTTAAGAGGCAGGGCCCATACCACCTCCTCATTTACGATGAGCCTCCTGTCATGTCAGGGGCTGTAGTAAATCATGCCTCCATCCACTTCGTGTCATCCTCATCCACCACTCGCTCCTGCGCCACTCCCTCTGTAAGCCCTCCCGCAGCTTCTAAGTTTAACTTCACTAGCCACAGCTCACGCACGATTGCTCCTCGTTGTAATAACATGATCGCCAAAGCCATACAATGGATGACTTATAAATAACAGTCCTGCAAAAGTTATTAAGTGGTATGGCTCGAGCCAAGACAGTGGCTATCCAGATCTTAGACCACAGAGTCAGAATGCCTCATGCCTGAGTCAGTACCCTGTCAAACTCTCTCATTTACTTTTTCTGGAGCGGTTCCCAAAATATCGGCATGAAAACCAAAATACAAGTACCTGGGATGCCGCCAGAGGTTACATGGGATAGGACACAAAAGTCTCTATCCCAACAAGAGGCAGGAGGGCTTACAATGCAAGCGATGATGAAAAGCAGTAGGTGATATCTCCTTGAAATTAGGCATGTTTTCCATCTCTATCTCACCTCTCCTTGGTGCCGCACCCAGCCCCTTCTCTAATCGTTTTAAGTCTTTTGCGCTGCAAAGGTAAAATGGTATGGCATATATGAACATGGTTACATATGTCCACACAAGGTAATAGGTGAGCAGTATCGCAAATTTGGGTATAAACTGACGAATTAATGTAAGCACAAAACTATCGTAATCATTTTCTTTAATCTGCTTTTATATCTATTTAGCTTCCTGAAATGACCGCATCCTCTGCATCCTGTTTGCCCTCTTCCATAAAGCCGTACGCCAACAGCTATAAGTCTTTTCTTGAACTTTGCATTATTGGTCATCATATATCCTAAAAGTGAGTGCAATCCAAAATATACTCTGCCCACACTAAGTATGACAGTGAAATAACGCACAATCCTCTCACATAGTATGTTCTGTGGCCAAAGGGTAAGCACTCATTAAGAGAAAGCGAAAGCTGTAGCCTCGAAATGCATTACCCTACTCTTAAGCTCTCTCTCCACAGGGTCGGTCTTAATCTTTGTTACTTATAAGCGTTCCCTTCCTCCCGTCAGTTTACCATATAGCCTTCATATTGTTTAGCAGTTGACAAGCCTCTAAGCCACAGTCAACATGTTGATACCGCTTTCTTCATCTGCAAGAGCCCAGGGATTGCAGGAAGCTCACCGAGTGCTGCTCCCTCAGCTATCCCTACAACGATCTGGTCTCTTAGCTGCTGATAAATCGAGCTCTGTCAAAATCGTAACATTAGCCCTCATTTCTCCTCCTTCTCAGCCTTATTCAAGATGTGAATTATGAAAATCCTATCGGTATTATCGTGCATAATGCAATACACAGAAGAAAATTGACCAGATTGCTGCCCACTCCCTTCAACATTTCTTAATTCCCTCTTCATCAGTGTGTACTTTGTGTATTCGCTAGTGTTCTTAGCGTCATTCTCACTGATCAACTTTCATCAATAGACGCCATTTTTGCTTCTATATCTCAAGATAGGCTGCATCCCAGTCTTTTCTCTCCTGATTATCCCTGAGAGGTATTTTGCATCTGAAACCCTCCCGCAATGGCTATCTCTGCAGTCCGGTGAAAGTCCTTCCCTAGTATTAAGCATCATGGTCACTGCCTCAAAACGAAGATTGTTCAGATAACCCCGAAAAGAAATGCCGTAGTAATCCTTGAATAAATGTGAAATATGAGTAGTTGTAAGCTGCTCTCATCTCAGCTATTTCAGCAAGTCTGATAGGCTCGGTGTAATGGTCGTTTTATATAGGCGGTTGTCGTCATTCTTGAATCCGCTCCTGATTGAATGGTTATGTTCATCCATAATGCACAATCAAATTTCTTCAGAGTCCGCATAGAGCTGCTTACAAAGCGAAACCAGTTCCATTTCAAAAAGTGGCTTGGCCTCAAGATAGCTAGAGTGCTATTTCCAGCATTTTCTCTTTGATTAACTTTTGCATCATTTGAAAATGGCTTTATTTATGAAGGTGTATACTTGAAAAATATGGAGCAAATGCTGCAAAAGATGCCTGAAACCCTGCAAAAACAGTCCAGCACAGCCCCTCAGCAGCCTGTATTTCGTGAGGCTCGTATGATTTATACAGTAGAGGCCGAACCTTTTCTTAGCTCTATAGAGCCTATTTTGAAAGGAGATAGCCTACCCTCTCCGTCAAGTGCAAAAGGAGTTCAAATGCATTATGCGTGTGATACACTGCAGTATTTTATTTTCATTTAAAACATATCCTTTTATATGGTGCAACGACTGTATCTGACAAATTCGGTATTCCTGACTCATTAAATGTCTCCTCATTTTTGTTAGCATATGATCTAAACCTCTATAGTTATTGTGGCTTTTCAATAATTTTTAATACCCTTTTGATATGTAGACTTCATCTTTGCTTTCCACTGAACCTTTAAAGATTAAGTATACCACAAAAATCGCATGATTATCATTTTAATTTTTAATACGATAGGTCTATAAAAGTATGAGTCAGAAAATTTTGCGTACAAATTATTGATATCATTATTATTATGCTATTTTAAATCGTCATCAGTCTTAAATAACATTACTATTGTGTTGAAAGATGAAAAGCGTAAACAGCAACAAATCGAAGGGAGCGTTTTTATTATGGAAAGAACAATGAAATATTTACTTATCAAACCTTGTAATTTTTATCACAGATCACAGAGTTATCATTGGTATGTAGGGAAAGACTTTTCTTTCAGTCACACGCCAAACTTGAAGAGTATTATAATTTTGTTAACGGACAGATAGATGAGCTTGCAGAGCTTATGCTTATGGATGGGAAAAGCCCGTTTTGCAATGAAGGGCTTTTGCTGGAGTACTACAATCAAGGATCCGCCGGAGATTTCGTTCAGGATATGCACGCTGTATTTAGCGACGTTTCTCGCTGACTTTGAGACACTTCACGCAAGTGCCAGACTTCTGAGGAGAAGGCTGATGATGAAAAACGATACGCTTGTAAGTGCAAAAGATGGATGCTTCCTGAGGACTACGCAAAGATTCTCTGATGTTAAGCAGTGCTTTGGCATAATACCAGAACAACAAAATCGATGCTAGGCTCCATCAGTTTTTCTTTATCTATTTAACTTCTGCTTATCAACTTATTTAGTAAATACAAGTACGATAACAATGACATAAAACTAAGCCAAATAAATACATGATAGTATTCATTTTCAAGAACTCGTATCTTATCAACATTCGTTTTCAGTGGCTATCTTTGCTCTAGATAGCTTTAGGACATATTCTCCCAAAAACCTGCCCCAAAAGTATACTCACAATTATATTTCCAATTGCTATTGCATATGAATATAAGTACTTGCCAAACATTGTGGTATAATCATTACAACCCATATATAGGCGAAGTTATTGTGTATGAGCCAACCAAAAAGTACCGGGTCTCTGCGCACAAAGGATATGGAGCATGTTAGTTCCAAAAATAATCAATTGAATAATTAAAGGTTTCAATCTTTTGAGCATAATCTCTTTCTCATATACATAGCTCCCTTCACTCTGTTACAAACCACTCGCTGTAAATTGCCGGAATGGTTCACCTGTCTGTTTTGAAAATATTATTTAAGCCTCTTTACACTGTCTATAGTCATCAATGTCTTGTATGATGCATATGTCTCCCGTTGTGTGTAGGATTCAAAATATTTTGTTATATAATCATAAACCCTATACTTTTCAAAGAGTTTAGCTACTTCGACCTGACAGTGCTTTTGGAACAACGGTACCTTTCCACACATGGGATAAACTAGAAATTTAGCTTCTTTGCTCATTTTATGCCTCCTCCGGATAAGAATATGAACCTGTCAGCAATTCATCCTGATACATAGTATATAAGGTCAGCTGGGCCCATAGTGCCATAGCTTTTGACTTCTCATCAGACAACTCTTTATAAAGTTTTGACTTGTAGAAAATATGAATTATCTCTGTTTTCCTCCAAATTGCTATTCTTAGCTATTTGTTCAATTATAGGTGGAACAATGATGTCAACATGTCGCGCTAAATTGATCTTTCATTCATATAAGTCTTTCCTTCAAAGCTTAAGTATTCTAAAAGCTTTTTCTCTGTCGTAAATACTAATTTGGTTAAATAATTCTACGCACCTTAAGTGCAGTCAGCGTTTGCTCTTTATTGAGTATCCCAGTTATATATAAAGTAATAGTTCTATATACATCATCATTGGCAACAGCACCGCTAGACCAAATCATACTGTTCCTCATCATAAATTCCCTGTCTATTGGCAGCACAAAGTTCAACCATTCCTCATCCGAGCAGTCAAAACTTAAGTAGCTTACATTCATAAAAGCTACTTCTTCATCAAAAGAATAGATATTCAAAGTAGCTCTTGCCATTTTACTTTTTCCACAACCTTTCCCTGCAAAATTTGCTGCCTGATCGCGATTTGAAGTGGTATAAAAGCCAAAAGCCAAAAATCTAAATGGCGGTTCTGTTTATAAGCTTAGGATGCTCTACTGACATATATCTATGGTATAAAATCATCTACATCATCTCCTATCATTATCCTTTTAATAATTCTACCACATTTTCCTATGTCTCCATCAATACAAATACTCTATCCTCAATGGCCTCGGACAGAATGCTTCCCGTCGTTTATATGCTATGCAGCATTTTCATTACTTTTCACAAACTGCCAAAAAGGATATTTGATTATCACAGGAGTATTGGCACCAACCCCCAACTCAAGGTACAATGTCCTCGCATCTTTGTGGCTTATACATTCATTGTAAGCCTCTGTTTGCCTTATGCCAGCCATCATCCTCTACAAAGCTGTAGTCAACTCTAAGTTAGTCGTCATAGCGGAGCCGTCATCAGGACAGGTTGAATCAATTCAGTAGGAATTGCCATAGATATCTTTCCATCTTCTGGAGCTGTACAAATACTGTTTTCATCTTTTTACAAAGCCCTCCGCCTTATAGTACCTTCATCACCCATTCTTCGTTATTATAAGTCTTTTCTAATCTCAGGATTTTACACTTTGAAATAGCAACCACTAATTCTGAATATAAAAATAACCTTTTTCTTATCAAAGTCGGCCTTTTGAAACTGATGGTCTACATTTTGTAGTAATAACAAAATAATCCTTATCCTTTTACGAGAGATAACAATTCTTATAAACAGCTTAGGGTGCATCGACGCATGCAGTTAAACAAGCTGTATGCTGCCCACCAGCCCCACCCTTGCTCTGCATCAGGAAAAGGATAAAACCCAACGAGTACATATCACTAATTCCGCATTCCCCTGCAAAATCAAAGAAATATTTGATTAAATCTCTCTCCACTGTAAGTGAATCCCGCAGATGTTGAGTTCTGCACCCGCACCTATAACTATCGACCATAGTAGAGTGCCTTAACTTCGTAATCTGTTCTTCCTTGTTCTCGTTCCTCTGATACGCTTTCTAAAAATAGTTCATAGCCCTATTCTCCTTCATTGGATAGTTTATGTTTGATTATTGTTAACTTAATCAATTCACACAGCCGTTGTAATCTTAGTCATTTCATCTTTCAAATGTAAATATAGCATATCTTAGTTGTAATGTCAATAGTTACATCTACCTCAAAATAATTGAGTTATCAAAAGCCAACCAAAACCCAGTATGCACTGTAATTTCGGTTGGCTTTTAATATAATCTGTTCTATAGCACAAACACTCCCCATTTTCCAACTGTAAATATCCAAAATTGTTATAGCTATATTTCGTACCTCTGCATTTATTATTTTTACAATTTAACATAAATGCATCCCATACATTTCAACTTTCACAAACTTCATTGTAAGCAAACAACTGCTTTAAGACTGCCCTAAATATAGTCATATGTACGCAGAACAGCTTGTAAACTTTACTATAGTAAGCCCAAAATCACTCAGTGAGACTGAATTAGCAGCCTTAGCCACCAATTTAGTCTTTCTGTTCATATATTTTATATTTTATCAATCATCTTCAAGGCATTGTTCTGCATATATTCTCAGCTTCTTCCAGAGAAAAGTCCATTTCATTAAGTATTTCAAAATATTTATCATAGATTTCCTTTGGTTTTAAGCATCTGCTATCCGGAAATCTGTTGCAAAAACCAGTTTATCCACACCTATCAAGCGCAGTATCTCATTTGTCCTCTTTATTCCAAATCTATTTACATAATCAGGCAGTATTGCAGAGAAATTAAAATATGCATTAAGACCATACAAGTCTTCCACTCGAAATCCCTCCAAATGAGCAATTGACAGCTCTTACATTAGGGTATTTCTTTAATACATTTTTAATCCGGCTTTGGAGAACAGACATCATCCTGTAAATGTTCCTTAGGGTAAGAATGAATTTCAACTAAAATATCTTTTTGCTTGCATATTCAATTATTTTTCATAATAGCATCCATCTATGGGATATCCTGCATTACTGATGAAGTTTTATTCCTATGAATTCATCCCTAGCTATCACCTTATCTAATTCATTTATTGTTTCATCTGATATTTTTCAATGTCAACATCTGCGAAAACAACACGGTTTCAAAGGGCATCTTCTGTACCATAGCAAGCATATTTGAATGAACAGTTTCAACCTTTAAAATCCCTATGGAGAGCATATAAGGATCATTAAACGGGATGACAAAAAGCCAGTCAATATTATACTCTCCATTATCTTTTTGATAGTCATCTTTCACTGCCATGAGGTCTATAAATACATAGCTATGTCCCGAATTAGCTTGAATCACATCTTCAGGCATCAGATGAATGGTGCATCAATTTTAGGAATATCCTTCCACTTTACCAAAAGCTCTACCTCCATATTTATACCAGCTAATCTCGTATGATCAAGCTGGAAATATCCAAAATCTTTCAAGCTCTTATATATATCATAACTATTCTAATGTTAACATTAACCGAATATACATTTATCGCAAATTTATGTTCTTTCCTTTTTATGATTTAACTGAATTTATCGGTAATCAATCGAAAATTTTTAGACGAATTTTGCGACCGAAATAAGTGTGAAAGCACCAAGGACATTGTCAGGAAACATAGTGTATTTCTTGCTCTCATCAAAAGCTGATCCTGTTGCTTACCCTCTTCCGCAGGATATCCCATAGGGAATAAGGAATATGCAACTTTATCATCAGGAGGTCTCAGTACTTTGCTCACAGCCTCCATTCGCTCACCAGGTGCCAGCCCGAGCCATGTTTACACCGCCAAGGCCTAGATAATCTGCCTCCAGCCACATATTTTTCCCTCAGAAATAGCCATATCAATCTCGCATATTCAGGAAATCTAAAGACCTCTTTCCTGTCACCGAACAATGACAACAGGGTGCGTTAGCCGCACAGCCTGGCATGACTTTATCTTTGAGAGTTCTCTATACTTTTGTCACGATTTGTCACAACGTAAAACTCCCAAGGCTGCTGATTACCTGCACTTGGGAGCCTGCATTCCCGCTTTTTATGACCGTCATTATTTTGATCCTCTTCAACCGGACATCACTCATATTTCCTAACACCAACCCTGTGAAAAATACTGTTCATCTTTGAAACCTCCCGTAATTTGAGTAAGCGAATTTAATTGCATTGCCTGTCTCCACAAATTCTAGTTGTAGGCTACAAGTTGCAAAGCAGACGCAAAAACTGATAAACTGTCCAGACTGTCTCGCATCCGCTTGCTTTCGCCCAACGCTTCCGCTGGCAGTGACTCCGCACTTTGCGGAGCAGCGAAGCAGCGCGTTAGTCCAGTTTATATAATAGCTGTCCGCACTGACGAGTGCGAAGCAGCAGTCAGAGCGAAACAGCGAACTATGCGGCATTACAGTGCTGTCATCCATTATCTTACTCAGTGACGCTCCGAATGATAACATTTCAGACTCAGTTCGCATCCGCTTGCTCCGCCTAGTGCCTCGCTAGAATTTATCATTCGTAGCTGGCAACCCTTAAATTTCACACAACACATTAGAATACCAAATTAAAGTGCAGCCACCCCAACCCGCCCTCTTAGTAGCTGATGTTTGTTTGCAATTATTCATCACCTAAACAGTCGGAGCTGATAATGCCAGAGCGAGCGTTAGGTTTTTCTTTCGCAAATCATAAAACTTAAAAATAGCACTCTGTAAGAAAACCGAGCGAGTCTGACATTTATCAGCGAAGGCAACTAGTCACAAAACACAAATAACAGCTCACAAATTAGAATTATGCACTGTTATAAATCTCCCTATCCTCATCCTTAAACATGATGAAAATAACTCGTCAATCTGTCCTTCATTCTCTGACAGCCATTCTTGACAGTCTTAACGGCTATCTCTGGCTGCCCTTCTCTACCAGGAAAGCAGAATACTCCCCGTTGAAATGCAACAGCAATTCCTTTAGCCAGATACTCCAGTCTCTCTTTTGAAGATTTGTAATATTCATTTTGCGTCTTAAGCAGTTCCTATCTGCACTGTAGGTCTGAAAGTGTATATCATTTCATTTTCATAGCTGACTGAATGGATTCGCAATCACCGTCAAGCAGTCCAGGTATATTCTTCCCACGTAGTTTTGGATTTTGAGCTTCTGAGAAAATGAAACACCTCATTTTCAACCGCCTTTCGATTGCCTGATACAAACATCGCAAAACGATATGTCCGACAAAGGTCTTGTGGCAATCCCACCTGTTCCCTGGCAGCAGTATAAGCCCCTGTGATTTTTAAGCTTTGTTAATATATTCTTTATAATGACAGGTGTCATTGATCATGTTTGCAAAAGTACTTGTAATTTTGTATTTCCTTAAAAAGTGTCCAGTAAATATGTAGTGCCACCTGTAAACCTCCATTGATATCTCACAGTTATCTTCCTCCGAAGATATTTTATATCCAACTAAATGTAATGTCACGCTTACAAACCAGATTTATAAAATACCCATCCGAATATTAGTTCTAATCATCATAGTGAATCGACAAGACAGAATTTTACTATTATATTCATAAACAAATCTATCTGTCACGACTCTCCTGCTCCAAAAATCCACTAAGCTCACCTTCATGCCCTGGTTTTCCACCCATCAAAATTATTCTTCAATATCTCTTAATAGAGAATCACCTGTTTTAATGTATCTTGTGACTGCTAAATAAATATAATCTTCCCGATGCCCTCATCAAACCATATCTTTTCATTTATTCTGGCCACCTCTATCATTTATGTCCACACCATTTCCCGCATTAAGAGCAGCAATACTTTCTTAGATGTTTCATACTACCCTCCTGAATAAAACGGATCAGCAGATACTAAATGGGAAATCTTCCTACTAAATGCATCTTAAATGTCACACCATAGAAAATCCCACTTTCTGAGCAAGCTTTCTTCCAGATAAGTTTTCTTAATATCCGCATCTAATCCTTGAAATTAACATTAACCACCTGTGCTGATGATAACTACCTCCATTTTTATACTGATTATAGTATAAGCTATTATAAAGAAAAAGTAAAAGAAATAATACTTTGATCAAAAATAGCCCCACCTATTCTGCAGGGCAGCATATCACTTATTTATTTTGTAAATTTTATATCTTATGCAGTTTCATATATCACTCATTTGTCAAGCTTCTTGTAATAATCAATCATAGGTTTTACAAATTGCTCTGATAAGAGGAATTGCAGTCTCATAGTAATTATTATCCTCCATATAAGTCTATCATATATTTTCTCATTAGACTGCTTGCGTATTCACTCACTGTTTTAAATTCTCGTTTAGTTACTGCATCCCTTGTTTTCAGTCCACCACTGCTTTAGATGTCTTCATGCTTTAATCTTAAGCATACATCCTTTAATTCATATTTATCCCTAAACCAGCAGTGTCACAACGTAATCTCTCTCTCTTCTCTAGATAATTCAAAATGTTGGCAGGCTGTCCAGATAGTTTATATACCATTATAAGCTGAAGTTTCTGATTCTTTTAACGGCCTTTATTCCAACTCTCAGCTTTTTATAATCTCAATATCCTCTACCAGCTCATCAACCTCAGCCTCAGTACAGTTCAGCCTTGTAGCAGAACCTACTATATGGGAGTCTTCGTCATATCTCCCTCATATTCAAAGACGTATGACTCATCCATCTGCCCCTGCTTAGTATCACAAACTGCTGATTGTTGCTTTCTATGTAGGTTTTAACCTTTATCCTTAAAGGCTTTCTTTTATCTTCATTGCATACTTTTTACTGAAGACTTGCGCTATTTTAAAAATAAAGCCCATCTTCAGGGCATTAAATCTGCATCAAGTAGCCAACCCTTTTGCAAGAAGAGCTCCATTTTGCTTCATATAGCTTCTAAAGCTCTGACATAAGAGACTTTGTTGGTAATGATAACTGCCTCACCAAACATTGTTCCGCATTTCGTACCACCACAGTAGAATACATCTGCAAATTCGCCAAATCTTCCATAGTTGCATCACTTTCTCTGCTGCGGGTCAGTCCATAGCTGTCCTCGCACCGTCAACGAAGAGATCAAAGGTTGTATTCCTTGCAGACTGCACTTATTTCTTCACTTCTTAGAGTAGATAGTTCCATATTCTGTCGGAAAATGATACAGTAGACCATCTTATTCTGTGATATGCTCCTCACACCGCTTATTCTATAATTTTCTGCCACCTCTTTACCTGTGCAGCATAAGCTCACATCTTTTCCTCCGCTACTGTCTCAACCTTATGTCCTGTATTTTCTATCGTCTGCTCTCTGTGTACACTAATATGGCCTCGAGTCTGCAAACGATTACGCCCTGATAGCTCCTAAGCGCAGAAGTTATCACGATGAGGCTAGTCCGTGTGCCTCCTACAAGAAAAATGCACCTCTGCCTCAGGCTTATTTATGTATATCTCAGCCTTTAGCTTTTTCACACAGTCATCCAGCCCGTATCCTGGCAACTTACATCACTTATATCCATAATCTCCTTACACCTTGCTGTGAGCAGGCTTATTGTAGTCATTGACAAATCAATCATAGTCTCCTCTAATTACTAAAAACTATAAATATATAAATATTATACCTATAATTTTATCGCAGTTAATAAAAAGAACCCTAAGGAGTTGACCGCCCAGTTCGTTTTGTGTCTTACTAATTCTTTAATTTATTGGTCAGACTCATCATACTATATTATTAAAAATTTTGCAAGCTTTTTATTTCTCACCCTCTTAATTCCGTTCTTATTAAGCAAATATCCCATAACCGAGCCTACAACACCACCAAGCTGAGAGATTGGAAATATTGTCCCTAACCATAATACTGTCATATACCTGCTGTCCTATGAAGATGCAGTACCAATATAAAGGTAAGCGGTATCGTCCTTGAAGCCTGTAAATGAGCTGAGTAAAATAAAGGTAAATACTAATTCGCTTGCTCGCAAAGGCTACGTTCGGAAATAGTATAAGACCACAAGTCCCGTAATAAGAGCAGTAATTACTATCGACTGTATGAGGAGTTTACTCATACTTTTCCTCACAGGACCTCAAAAAGCAATATATAGGGTATATTCCCCACAAAATGTCCCACCCCTAATTATGCCCAAAAACATGAGTGAAAAACTGAGGGTAGTATTGACTGGTAAGCACGAATGATAAGTCGCACAGCTTACTAGTCGCCCCTAGTAAATATATTAAGAGCCAGCGCAATCAGACATATCATTGCCGAAAACCCTTGTAGATACCGTGAATTAATCGAAATCTTAAACCTTGTTCATCTTAATCTACCCCTTCAACTCATTAAATCAAGTGGGTATAATATCATACCAAGATGTTAGTCTGTTCAGGTCACCAAAAGTGAATGTGCGAAGCACGCTGAACTGGTACTTACAGAGTAGGGGCGTCACGGCATATAATATTATACCACTTATTAGTTCCCACACTCAATACTAATTTCTAAATTTCCCAAGTATCTCATCCACACTTATCTTTAGCCTTCTTCCTTAGCCTTATCTATAACCGCCTTACCCTGATGCATCATAAGCAGCCTATTTTCCATACCTCAACAGCATATCTTAGGTTATGAGTTACCATAATGCCGTCAACTTTTTCTCCTTACCACCTTATCTGTCAGCTCCATAAGGTCAGCAGTCTTTGATCAAGAGCCGCAGTATGCTCATCAAGAATCAGAAACCTCAATAGGGAGAGAGAGCTGACACAGGCTGGAGCCCTGCCCCTGACCGCCTGAAAGAGACTCTCACCTTGTATTTAGCTTGTCTTCAAGTCCAAGGCCCAGTTCCGATAATATTTCTTTATAATAGTCAACCTAGCCTTATTTATCTCAAAAGAAAGTCCGAATCTCTGCTCTATTGTCAGCAAGGGAGAGGTCTCGAAGCATTGCTCATCTCAGGACAGGTTCCAAGGAAGGGTTCTGGCATACACCCTGCCCATCCTCGCTCACATATTCAGGAAGCCTCTGCTATACTCTTTTCCCTCTATCACTATGTCTCCCTATCAAGAGTGGGATACTGCCACATATGAGATTTAACATAGAAGTCCTGCCCTGAGCCGTTACTTCCTCACGACGGATACAAACTCAACTTTTTCTATATTCAGGTTAAAAACTCTTCAAAGAGGCACACTTTCATTGATGTGTGCCGGATTGTAGTATTTTGTAAATATTTTAAGTTCAATCATGCTCCTGCCTCCTTTCCTCTTTTTAAGATTGCCGGCAAGCGTAAATCAGTAGCGAGCTGCTGTGATAAGCTTCAAGTCGGATGGCAAGTCCCATAGAGATAGCTACGGATACGCATGCCTTTGTAGATGATGGCACCCACATCACAGCTGTAGTAGGCTTTTATAAAAGTTCATGCTTCACAAGGCTGATTCCATAATTACATTTGTAAGTCCAATAACTACGGTTCCTGTGCCTATAGATATCTCAAAAGAAGCTGTTCATCTGACAATATACGCTGCCCGGCATACAAGGCTATTTTGCAATGGCAAGCCCAAGTATTCACATTTCCCTTTGTCCTTTGCAAGGCTGGTTACGCAAGCACATCATTGTCACCAACCGCACGAAGTAAAAAGCTCGACTTAGTTTTAAGGTAAAAATCACAAGATTTTTGCAATCAAAACAATGATTACTAGTATGATGAGGTTGTTGTACTGTTTTCCTCAGGAAATATACTAAGACTATCGTTTTCAAACAAAAGTCTGTTTGCTAAAAAGCGGCACATTGGCCTTTCCTGTTATTCTAAGATTTTACAGAGTAAAGAGCTGTCATTACTATGATGCCCGAGATTAGGTCACGAATTCCCAAGCTTTACATTGATAATCCCTGCAACCACTCCAAAGATGACTCCTGCTGCCGCCAGCAGATGGCAAGGGGAATCGGTGCTCCAAGAAGAATCATAGCCAGTTACTGCCGCCCTGAGTGGAAATGTTCCGTCCACAGAAAGGTCTGGAAAAATCAAGTATTTTATAAGTAATGTACACACGCCCAAGGAGAGATGGCATACACAAGCCCTCCTGTAAGCACTCCTAAGATTATCTGCAGTTAGCCTCCCCACACTATTAGCCCAGCACCAGACGTACTTTATGAGTCAAATCTATCTTTAACCTCCTGAAAATGCTAATATCCCTACATAATGTACATTGCTTATTTAGATGTGTCACCCACAATATTTGACACATCTAAATAAAAGTAAATAACTATTTTTATAGCAAGCCGTATCCATTCTTTTACTTTTCCTACTTTTATATCCTTCATGAAGTGTAAGTCCGTAAGACTTAGCCGCTCTTCATTTCCATATAAATCAGCTTCTTCAAAGGTGAGAAACTCTATGTCACTTGCTTTTGCCTCTGCCCTTACACCCTTTTTGCTGCCATCTACCTGTCTCTTTCTCCTACATACATACGCTCGCCCATAGTTGGCAAACACAACCCTTCTCAACCTGTCTCGTCATCTCACCTCTCATAGACGGGTTTCCTGCTAGCCTCTATCAAGAACTATGTCAAGCTGTTTACCACTGTATTGTCAGTTAGTGTTGTTTAAGCAGTCAACCTTGTTAGTATACTGTCAGTTGCAAGAGGCAACATCTGCTGAACTTGTTACCGTCTTCTATTATTTCAAAAGCCGTATTCTGGAGCGGCTTCCTTGTATTCCTTAACTGACATTTCTGAGTTTACCTCTACTTGTAAGCGCAAAGCACACGATTTTCTTTGCATCAGCATTATCTTCCTAATCATTGCCGGCTTTTTGATAGGAGCTTGTCGCTTGTACCGTGATATTGCCCACTGAACTGCCGTCTTCCTTGTAAGCCTACGCTGCTACAGGATTGGTAATGGCTGTGTGTGGACAACAGGGATGTTCCGTGTCCTTCGGCACTATAGCTTATCTGAGCTATTGGTGTAGTGATTGCACAAATCAGATTTACTTTTAGCTACAAAAATTATTGGCTATCTGGGCTGCTATACACGTCTGTCCTGCATTCTCTGTAGATTATTTCAAGCTCTCCTCTTTATAGCCTCCTTCTGCAAGACCTTTATAAAGCCCTCTGCAGTTGTCAAGTGAGCCATGTTTCGAAACCGTCCCATGCTACAACTGCCTTGTCTCCGTCTGTCACCCGACTACCTGATGAAGTGGCGCTAGAGCTTCCTGACTAAAGTGCTGCCGACTGTATAGAAGCTATTACCAGTACTGCCTGACTTAGAAGTGCTTGAAGAAGTCTGCTTATTAGCTCCACAGCCAGTAAGTGCTGATACCGCAAGTGTAAGTGCAAGTCCTAATGCTACCATTTTTGTTTGATTTTCTCATATCCATTTCTCCTTTTGGTGTAAGGCCAATGGACCCACACAGTTGCAGTATTCAGATGTTCATTTAGTTTCAAACAAGGTAGGCTATAAGTAACTTAACTTTGCAGAAGATGTTTTATCTGCCCAACAGCCCCAAGCCAGAAGAAAAACTCTACTTGGGGCGAATATTATCCGCGTTGCCACCCAATTTGATGCAATGCACCATCTTACCTCGTGCCACACACAGGTAATGAGAATAACGGTCATCACCTGTCTCTACCCTACTTGGTTCGGATGCCCCTCAGGAGTCCATTCACCAAGCTCTGATGCTGGGATTTCACCATCACAGCTCTCTGCAGGAGTCAAACCCTAACTACTACTCTCCTCACAGGTTTGATGTTTGATATGATAACCGATTGTGATAAAGATGTCAGTAGGGAAAAATTATTTTTGCTGTAATACAAGACACCCATACTAACTAATGTTATATTTGTGCAAAGCCACTCTATTGCTTATATTTCACCATACAGCATGTGTGCTAGTCATAACCTTAGATTTAATATTCCAGACTCAATACTTATCGCCCGTTAACAACAATCTGACTCCAGCACCAATTGCAGCTCTAAGAATTGGTCTGTCATTTATATCACGTATTTTTGATTCAATTTCCTGTTCTTCAATAGGTGTAGGAACAATTTCAAGTGTTAACAATGCTAAAGATAAAAAAGCTCTGTGCTCAGGTATCTAGCCGGAAATTTGCGATTAAATATACGTACTACGCATTTCATCAATATTTTTGCTCACAAATCAACCTTATGGTTAGGATAACTTACAGCTTTTACAAATGCCTGATACGAAGTCCATTATTACTAAGAGCTGCTGAAATCAGTATATTAGCATCAATAAGAACTTCATTAACCACGCTTTCTGTACGGGATACCATATCTATGACCGCATCTTCCGTGTTTAATCCTATCAGCTTCACCTGCCATTTGTGCCTCGCAATATCTGCATAGCAGTACTGCAGAATTAATCGTAGGCGTACATTTCATATCTCTCACGATAAAAGTTATCCTCATCACCACAAGAAACCCAAGAATCTCTAATATCCTTTTGGAATTGTGACCTCGCCCCTTAGACATAATTTGCATTATCTATAAATGTAAGTATTAATCACTGGTATTGCTCCACTCCTCTATATGCTAAAAGTAGGATTCCCCTACTTTTAGTATATAAAAATTCTATTTAATTATGCAATTGTTTTATATAACAAATCTCTATGCCACTTATTTGAAAGAGTGAAACCCACAACTTTTTTCGTATCACCATATGTCCCGCATATTAACATTTTCAACTTTCTAACAAATATGATCGAACTTTAATATAACATTCATATTTTTATCAATTATATAAACATAAATGTTTATGAGAAATACGTTATTTAATCTATAACTGGCTTCCTATAGCCTCAGCCACTGAATATCCAGGCTTAACTCTTTTCGTAGGCCTTTTCCTGCCATTCTTCCTTGATAGTTCCGTCTTCACCTATGAAAAAGCTTGGCTCCATATAGAGTGATTATAACAAATTCAGATGTTCTCTCGACCGAAACCATTCTCCCCAGTCGATTCCTTCCTGTATTTCTCATCATACTGCCTCAATTAGAGGGAGGGTAATTTCATTTCACCTGCAGACAAATCAGGAGTATCAAAGAAGCCGCCCTTTTGCTTGGTGTAGATTGTTAAATTGCTAATTGTACTGTTTAGGATACATTGTTCTGCAAATCTTGTCAATTTCTCAACCCTGTGTCTTAGCACCACTAGATAACCTGTTTGTAATCCCTATCTCCTTTCTTTAAGGGCCAGCCAGGGTAAGGTCAAGGGTAAATACTGTCAGGAAATGCCTGTGTGTTTATATGCAGCAAATGCGACCAGAATAAGCTTGGTCTCTAAAAATGTTGTGCCTGTTGTTAGCCTTTTGTATCTGTCATCTATGTCACAGATATTTTTCCCCGAATATCTCTAAATATAAGGTTGTAACTTTGATTAGAATTGCAGTATCTCATCGGCAAGATTGTACCTACTCCTCGAAAAATCTCAATCTCATGATCCATCTGCTGTATTGTAGGAAAGTCCTCCGCATTTAGAGAAATTGTGTATTTAGATTCTTCAATAACTATTTTCGTCTGCTAAACAATGTCTTCATCGTTTCATCCTCCGGATATTTATGATGCAACAATATTATATCATAAATAACAATATTTTGCTACAGAAAAGTTTGAGAGTCTATTTAATCCATTAATATTTCGTGCGGTCCTCATCTTTCCTCTCTCTCATAATCCCTTTACTTTTATCCAGCCACTGTTATCAAGGCAGGCACTGACCTCCGCCACACTGTCCGCAGTCATCACTGTACTAACAGCCTTTGCTACTGCGTGATACATACCAGCCGTACCAACTCCGTCACATATAGTTTACTGCCCTATCTCCATGATGCCAAATCTCTAGCTTCGCATAGGCATCGATATTGGCCTGATAAAACTAAATTCTCAGCCATCTTTTTGGTTGTTGTTTTAACCATGTACTTTCATCGTATGAATATAAAAACTTGAATCTCCATACCATCAGTAGCGATTACAAAAATGGTCTTCAGGTCTGTCTTCTGTCCCTGCGTACTTATGAACACGTTCACCGATGTGGTCAATCGCACCGCCCACTGCATCTAAGAGGGCTGTACCTCTCTTACAAAATACTCTTTGTCAGTCATAGCCTTAACCTTTGCTTAGTCTCGCACCCCGTCATGTGCAATACTCGTGTTCAGTGTCAAAAGCAGAGTCGAAACCAAAGCCTTTCTCCCCTGTCTTTCTGTTGTTCAATCATCGAGTTTGAAGCCACCTATTGTATCCGCTTCAAGCCCTTCCATGATCCGCTTCGTCCAAAACTAAACTATCTCTGTAACCTTACTCATAATGATACCTCGTTTTCTTTTGTTTTTATTTGATAATATCATCATAACCGAAAGCAGGAAAAAGGTCAACCCCTAGCGACCTTTCTTAATTTATATGATACAAGCGTCAAATCATCCTTTTTATCCGAATCAGATTTTACTTTGTAATGTCATCTCTGATTATTTTTAAAAGGCACAGGAAGTCCCTGAAAGTTGATACTGTCTAAAAGAGTCCTCTTGAAAAGTTGATACTTATCTAAAAAGTCCTTGAAAAAGTTGATGCTTCGTCTAAAAAGTCCTGATGAAAAAGTTGATACTTTGTCTAAAAGTCCCTTGAAAAGTTTTTGGCTTTTAGCAACAATAATGTTTGTGATAGCATATTTTAAGACCATTATTATCCAAATCAAAAGTAATTACTTTTTCAAACCATCACCTCTAGTCCTCTTTTTAAGAAAAGCTCAATCATGTCACAACATTCTCCCGGATTATCTTCTATCCAGTCCCATTTCAATACATTATTTAAAAGTTTCTCATTTTTAAGTTCAAGCGTACCTAAGTCAAGACACCCATACCATCTTCTCCAATCGCAAATACAAGTAATACGGAGCTGTACCAGTGTTTTTCACAGTACCAGCTCTGTTAGAAAAAGCATCCTCTTTGTTTTTATGTGATATCATCATCCTCGAATGCGCATAAAAAGGACTTGTAATTACATTTTTCAAGTCAAATATTGTCCATTTATCTTTTTATATAGCTGATTAATTTGCTCTATTTTATCTCACCGAATGAAATTTCTTCACATATCACAGCTTTCATGGGCACTCTTTCATCAATCCAGTTCCAAGCTCAATATAAGGAATTACATCTGCTGTTCTCTCACACATAACATTCCTAAACTCTAAGCATCCAAACTATCTTCCGCCGCAAACTCAAGGTGATATGATCTTTTCCTGTGTTTTCGCGCAGTACCTACCCCTGTTAGAAAAAGCAGCTCTAATATTTTCTTGTATGTTTAACAAAACTGGGGAAATATCTTTTTAATTCAATTATTGACCCATACATACAAAGCTCTTTCTTCATCTTTCATATTAAATACTAAGACTTCCCACACCAATACGGTGTGTTGAACCTTGAAAATTCAATATTTCAGCCAATAAAGAATGGCATAAACCTACCCAGTTTGGTATAATGGAATTGACAAGAAACCATTGTACAAAGGAGATTTATGCCATGTCCAGTATAACACAAAATCATTTCGATGAGAATAACTTAATTGACTGTGTTCGAAGATTTTTTTCCAGACATCATGTTGGCAGGCTTATTGCCAGATGTAATGGGATGAAAGAAAAAGGTGTTTCACCTGTTTCTTTGCTTCGTTACAAACTCAGCAACATTTTCGTTGGAAGAAGTATGTATATGCAACAACGTACCGGTTCTTTTAAGGAAGATTTTTCAAAGAACACTTTTTATCGTTTCCTTAATTCGGTAAAAACAAACTGGCTTCGTTTTACTTCTCTTCTTGCTGCTGACATCGTAAATAATGATCTCAAAAACCTAACAGATGATAAAAGGAAAAATGTTTTCATCATTGATGACAGTCTTTTCAATCGCACCAGCTGCAAGAAAACTGAGCTGGGGTCAAAGGTTTTCGATCACACGGATATGCATTTCAAAAAAGGATTTCGTATGCTTACCTTAAGCTGGAGCGATGGAAATACACTTTATCCCGGTGAACAGCTGCCTGTTAGCATCTGCAAAAAGATACAAATATCATCGGTCCCGTAAAACACTTTGATAACAGAACCCTTGCAGGTAAAAAGGCGTAAACTTGCTCAGACAAAAAGCTCCTGAAGCAATGATGACACTGTTGGATACTGCTCTCAGTGCAGGGCTGAAAAGCTGATTATGTCCTTTTGATTCCTGGTTTTCAAACCCCGCTCAAATCACAGCTATCCATTCAAAAGGTATGGACGTAATTGCTATGATTAAGAAAAAGCAGTCGAATCAAGTATTCACACTGTGGTGAGCAACTGAATATCAAAGAGATCTCATTCCCGGAACAAAAAGCGCCGTGGCAAATCAAAAGTATCTGCTTTCATCTGTGTTATGGTAGGAAAGGAGAATCCAATCCCGCAAAGATTGTTTGTAAGTGAACAAAGCTAATCGCAAGGACTGGCTTGCTTTTATCTGCACAGATACTACCCTTTCCGAAGAAGAGATTATCCGTATTTATGGAAAACGTTGGCAAATTGAGGTTTTTTTCTAAAACCTGCAAATCTATGCTGAATCTTATTGGAGAATGCCATAGCTTTATCCCTATGATGCACCAACAGCCCACGTAGCAATTGTGCTTACCAGATATAGTGTTAATTGCAATGGAGCAACGTCAAAAATGAAGATCAGAGAACCCTTGGTGAGTTGTTCTTCTTCCTTGTCGATGAAATGGCAGACATTACTTAGCAGATCACTTGGCATCCTGATGGATGCCTGATGGCAAGCCTTCAGGTAATCTTAAAGCTCAGTGATGAGCAATTGACTGCTTTTACTGCTGATTTTGAAGCAAGATCTACCTGAATATTCGCGGTAATGCGCTCCATCCGGAGGCTGTAGTGGCATAAATCGTTATTTTAGTAGCTGAAGTATTGAATTTTCAAGGTACGGATCCCATTTTAGGTATGGAAGTCTAGTTAAATAGCTAATCTCTTGCATATTAATTGCCCAGTGCCTCTTAAGTCTCATATCTCTTTATTGTATCGACAGTTAAGCCCATCAAACGTGCTACATTTTATGTGAAAGGATAATAATTACATAAGTGCCAGTCAGGGCTAGTTCATCTGTATTCCCATAATCCATAAATCAGTCATCATGCCTGGTTTGACAGACTTGAACATAAGATGCCGTTTATGGTGAAAATAATCAAGCGTATCAAACGTGAATCATAACATGATAATCAATATTCTCATATATTCCTGCTCTTTCGCATATACATTGTCTTGCTCTCACCAAAATAACCATCAAATAACTGTGCGAGGATATTCAAGTGCAGATATCCCTCGTAAAATTACATCTTGGCCCCTTCAATACATCTCTCTGAACCATGCTCTATTGGATATATACTATCACATATTTTCGTTATCACGCTTATAACCCTCTTATCCAATAACTTAAACCAACTGCATTCTTCTATATCATACAATGTCTGGTGATACTGTCGTTATCTCTCGCTAATTTATTATTATTCTCGTATTTTCTTGTCCTCCTCCAGTGTTTTATTTCGTGATACCATCATACCTCTAAAGGCATAAAAAGCGTCGACTCTAGGGGCGACCTTTCAAATTTAAGATGATGCAAGCCTCAAATCAGCCATATTTGAAAGCGGTTCCGAGACCAGAGTCAAACAGTACAATATCAGTTTAAGACATTATATTCCCAAGTCCTGATGAAATAATATTCTACAACTGTATCCGTCTGAGATATAGGCGACAATGCGTAGCCCGCTATCCGTAAGAAATCAACCACCCCATCCATATTGGAGCCCTAAGTCCCACCGCAAGGTGCAGCATCTTATCCTTTTGACGGCTTTACCTGCCCTTTTTAAGGAGCTTTTGAAAACATACTGCTTGGACATGTTGGCTGCTGTACACTTGAATTCTCAGTCCTTATTGATTAGCCGTTGCAAATGCTTCTCAAGGACTCCTTGTAGATATTTTTAGGGGCAGCTTCTAAAGAGCCTGGTTGCTTTGCAGAGGATGTACTTTTAGTACAGGCATTGTCAAGCAAATCATAAGTCTCTTCTTTTAAGAGCAGATGAAATCTCCGTTAGGTAATGCGTAACATTCTATGTTTCTATCTTCTTTGTATTCAGTTTCAAAGCCTCTTTAACGTACTTACCATCTACAAAAGTCAACCTCATCCACAGCTTACCGCTTACATTTTACAGCATCATTTCCAAATACAACAAGGGTTATATCCATCTCGTATTCTTCTAAAAATTCCGTAAATGTACTGACCGCAACATTCAATCCGATATCCTTAGGGAAAACCGTATGTACCAGTCCCAAGAAGCGGGAAACGCTATGCTCTACACCCCTTATCCAGTGCAGCTTTTTAGAGCTTTTTCATAACATCATCTTTAAGGCATCTGGCCAAAACGAATTTACCACCTTTTCAATAGAGTCCACTTCATGAACTCATGTATTTTGCATCTAGATTAAAGGCCCTCGGTAACTCCAACTTTTTGCCCGTTGCAGTCTCCCTAACTCTTTTTCGTGCTTCTAAGAGCTTCTCTTGCCCTGCCGCCTCGTAGATGGCAGACTCCACTCCACCACCGATGACAGGCTCAGGATTTTGCCGGATTTACTATGGCATCATCTTTTACTTTTGTAATGTCATCTCTGATTATTTTAAAAGGCATAGGATTCTCCTGGTCGCTTAGTCTGAAATAAATAGTTTAATTGCTCACATATAGGGTGTAAAATATTCCTTATTTTCATAACCTAATATCTATTATATACATTGCAACCAGAATCCAATAGAATAATTACCAAGCGGTAAAAGTATATTATCAATTAGTTTCAATTACTAACCAATACTTCCCATACCTAAAATGGATCCGTACCTTGAAAATTCAATACTTCAGCTACTAAAATAACGATTTATGCCACTACAGCCTCCGGATGGAGCGCATTACGCAGATATTCAGGTAGTCTTGCTTCAAAAATCAGCAGTAAAGCAGTCAATTGCTCATCACTGAGCTTTTAAGATTACCTGAAGGTTTACATCAAGGCATCCATCAGGATGCCAAGTGATCTGCTGAAAAGTAATGTCTGCCATTTCATCGACAAGGAAGAAGAACAACTCACCAAGGGTTCTCTGATCTTCATTTTTGACGTTGCTCCATTGCAATTAACATATATCTGGTGAGCACACTTTCACGTGGGCTGTTAGTGCATCATAGGATAAGCTATGGCATTCTCCAATAAGATTCAGCATAGATTTGCAGGTTTTTGAAAAACCTCAATTTGCCAGCGTTTTCCATAAATACGGATAACTCTTCTTCGGAAAGGGTAGTATCTGTGCAGATAAAAAGCAAGCTCAGTCCTTGCGATTAGCTTTTGTTCCTTACACAAACAATCTTTGCCGGAATTGATTCTCCTTTTCCTACCATAACACAGACAGAAAGCAGATACTTTGATTTGCCACGGCGCTTTTTGTTCCGGGAATAGATCTCTTTGATATTCAGTTGCTCACCACAGTGTGAATACTTGATTCGACTGCTTTTCTTAATCATAGCAATTACGTCCATACCTTTTGAATGGATAGCTGTGATTTGAGCGGGTTTGAAAAACCAGGAATCAAAAAGGACATAATCAGCTTTCAGCCCTGCACTGAGAGCAGTATCCAACAGTGTCATCATTGCTTCAGGAGCTTTTTGTCTGAGCAAGTTTACGCCTTTTACCTGCAAGGGTTCTGTTATCAAAGTGTTTTTACAGGACCGATGATATTTGTATCTTTTGCAGATGCTAACAGGCAGCTGTTCACCGGGATAAGTGTATTTCATCGCTCCAGCTTAAGGTAAGCATACGAAACTTTTTTGAAATGCATATCCGTGTGATCGAAAACCTTTGACCCCAGCTCAGTTTTCTTGCAGCTGGTGCGATTGAAAAGACTGTCATCAATGATGAAAAACATTTTTCCTTTTATCATCTGTTAGGTTTTTGAGATCATTATTTACGATGTCAGCAGCAAGAAGAGAAGTAAACGAAGCCAGTTTGTTTTTACCGAATTAAGGAAACGATAAAAAGTGTTCTTTGAAAAATCTTCCTTAAAAAGAACTCGGTACGTTGTTGCATATACATACTTCTTCCAACGAAAAATGTTGCTGAGTTTGTAACGAAGCAAAAGAAACAGGTGAAACACCTTTTTCTTTCATCCCATTACATCTGGCAATAAGCCTGCACAACATGATGTCTGGAAAAATCTTCGAACACAGTCAATTAAGTTATTCTCATCGAAAATGATTTTGTAGTTATACTGGATGATGGTATAAATCTCCTTTGTACAATGGTTTCTTGTCAATTCCATTATACCAAACTGGGTAGGTTTATGCCATTCTTTATTGGCTGAAATATTGAATTTTCATGTTCAACACACCGTATTGGTGTGGGAAGTCTTAGTTACCAACATAAATAAGCCTGAAATACCTATTAAATTATAAAGAAGTTGTTAATCAAATTATAATATAATCACAGCAAATAATTTGATTTTGCCTGTACTATATTATAATACAGTGTGTATTACTCATAGATTGAGGTAATTATAATGACAAATGAAAAGGCTTGGGGATTTTGCAATCGGTCTTGCCCAGATAGATGGGTAAAACCGTTCGAAAGAATAGAGCTTGTTGAAAAGTAAAAAGAGGGGAAATAACCCGGCGATGATATACGCCGTATCCTTTTTATAATAAATATAGTTAAATAAGACGAAGAATAAGTTATAAGGAAAAATGAACAAAATATTCCCCTAGAAAAGTGTAGCAATCCCTAATATTCCCCTAGAAAAGTGTAACTGAATCCTCATCATTCCCTAGAAAAGTGTAAGCTGATTTCCAAAATGCCCATTATATGCTGATTGAGATAGTTTTCTTTTATATAATACCTAGATTTAAATTGAAAGCCATTTACAA
>BNJV01001038.1_pt1 | contig 98646 bp, 92 predicted proteins | sample 8540591 | NCBI WGS metagenome assembly BNJV01 (sample SAMD00202457, study PRJDB9452) | human saliva metagenome | host: Homo sapiens | reverse complement strand
TATTTCATAACAGTCACTTTACATATAGAGTTAGAGTTATATCTTGAAAAAGGTATATTACAACACACAATGCACGAGTAGGTAATTAATCAATTAGAATGCTGGAATAATCGCACCATTATAATGTTCTTCAATGAACTTCTTAATTTCTGGAGATTGCAATGCTTTCGCTAATTTTTGAATAGCTGGTTTATTTTCATCACCAGGATTTACAGAAAGAAGGTTTGCATATGGAGAATCTGCTTTTTCTACGAATAAGCCATCTTTTGTAGGATTAAGACCAGCTGGCAATGCATAGTTCGCATTGATAACTGCTGCATCCAAATCTTGAATAGAACGAGGAATTTGAGCCGCTTCTAATTCTGTAATTTGGATATTTTTAGGATTGCTAGTTACGTCAAACGGTGTATTTGTCAAACCAGTTGGGTCTTTCAAAGTCACAAGACCAGCGCTTTGCAACAAGAGAAGTGCACGTGCACTATTTGTTGGGTCAGATGGAATAGCCACCTTTGCACCATTCGGTAAATCTTTCAAGTCTTTAATTTTTTGAGAATAAATAGCTAACGGTTCGATATGAACAGGTGCAAAGCTTACGAAATTCGTACCATGATCTTTATTATAGTTATTTTGGTAAGGTACGTTTGCAAAGAAGTTTGCATCTACTTCATGACTAGACAACGCCATGTTTGGTTGAATATAGTCTGTAAATTCAATAATTTGTAAATCTACACCTTCTTTAGCCAAAATAGGTTTAACTTGTTCTAATATTTCGGCATGAGGCACAGGGTTTGCAGCCACCTTCAAAACTTCAGGCTTAGAACCGCTGGAACTTTCATTATTCGTAGATGACCCACATCCACTAATCAATAACGCTGCACCTAATACAGCCGTTGCAGCAAAGGCAAATAATTTATTCATACAGGACCTCCTATATAGTAAAATACGATAATCATAACGCATCAATTATGAGTGATATGTTCACAGTATAGCATTTTTAATTCCTACTAGAATAATAGTTAATTAATATGGTTAGCTATTACTTATTTATATATCTAAATATATCGAATTATCTTTTTATTTATAAATAATTTTTACTCTATAATGTTATAATAGCTATTAATGAGTTATATATTTCATTAACTGTAATTGATTTATCCATTAGTATGGATCATGTAGGAGACCTATGGAACTGACAGATATTCAAATTCCTAGCGATTTGCGCGACTGCTCACTAGCAGAGCTCGAGGTCATCGCACAACATATACGAAACTTAATCCTCCATAGAACATCACACATTGGCGGTCACATCGGTTCATCTTTAGGAGCCACTGACATTATTGTTGCCTTGCATCATGTGTTCGGCCTTGATGATGCTCAATTCATATTTGATATTTCCCACCAAAGTTATGCTCATAAGATTTTAACAGGCCGTCACGAAGGATTTAAAAATAAGGACAAATTTCATACCATATCCGGTTATAGCAATCCTGCTGAAAGCACTCATGATGCATTCCACTTAGGTCATGCTTCCACAAGTCTCAGTTTAGCTTGCGGTCTTATGATTGGCCGCGATTTACAGCATGGAACACATCCAATTATCGCTGTGATTGGTGATGGTGCCCTATCCGGCGGAGAAGCTTATGAAGCATTAAATCACTTAGCTACCATGTCATCCCAATGCTTGATTATTATCAACGATAATGAACAATCCATCGCTGAAAACCACGGCGGGTTATATACTCATCTTCAACAATTGCGTGAGACTAATGGTGAAAGCCCTAATAATATCTTTAAAGCTCTTGGCTTTTCATATCGTTATATCGACGATGGCAATTCGCTAACATCCCTAATCCATGCGGTAAAAGACTGTAAAGACGAGACAACGCCAACAGTGCTCCACATTCATACAACAAAAGGATACGGTTACGACAAAGCCATATCAAATCCCGAAGGCTTTCACAATCCATCTGGTTTTGATATCGACACAGGGGAAACAAAGAAACGCTATACTAACAGCTATGAATCCATTGTGGCAAAGCAACTAATTGAAACACTAGAGCAAAACAAAGCGGCCTGCATCGTCACGGCTGCTACACCTGGCGGATTCTGCTTGACGAAGGATATCCGAGAAAAACTAGGTGCTCAATACATCGACGTAGGCATTGCGGAAGAACATGCTACAACATTACTTGCTGGTATTGCACACAACGGGGGCACGCCAATTTTACCGATTTACAGTACATTTTTACAACGCGCCTATGATCAAATCATAAATGACCTATGTATTAACAATAGCAATGCATTGATTCTCGTATACCGCGCGTCCATTTATGGTAACAAGGATATGACACATCTTGGATTCAACGATATTTCCATGCTCGGTAACATGCCAAATCTCATGTACCTAGCACCTACAACGGTAGAGGAATTAGAATCTTCCATTCGTTATGGATTAGAACACCACAATCATCCAATCGCCATCCGTATTCCGGTAGGAACACCAATCAACGATACAGCTCAATCCGATACAATAGATAAGCCTGTCACATCGTATGACATAACTCAATCTGGTAACACAATCGCAATCATAGGTGTCGGTAATTTCTACCATAAGGCTGTCGAACTAAGTCATGCAATACGTGAGACAACACATATGTCACCAACCATCGTAAAACCACTTTGCATTTCTAGTTTGGACACCGATACATTGAATGAATTAACAAAGGACCACCATATCGTCATCACCTTAGAGGACGGCGAACTCGAAGGTGGCTATGGTCAAAAAATTGCTAGCTATTATGGAAAAACGTCCATGAAGGTCTTAAACTATGGTATTTCCAAACAATTCTACGACCGATACAAACCTGAAGATGTATTACAACAAAATCACTTAGATTTTGAACACATCTTAGATGATATACGAAACGTACAACATTAATTCAATACATATATGACAAAATGCCCAGTTTAAAACTGGGCATTTCTTGTATATATTTATAATTTCATAACATCTGCCAAGGCCACCAGGTATTAAGCACTTAGGTTGAAGGAACTTATTCAATTCTTTATCAAATGAAGTTATTTCATTATCTTTCATTGTTTATAGTCTTACCTTGTCGATATAAATCCAAGAAATTTTTGAGTACTCGACCTGTTAATCCCCATATCGTATATTGCTTATAGGGATAAAAATAAACAGAATAATTCTGCCGAATTTTCCAGTCTATTTGGTATCCTTCTAATAAATGAAATGGAAAATCTCGTAGTGGTTTAGTACCGATATCTAAGTGCCCCACAGTAGGTTCCATAGTAAGTAAATAGGCAAGTGGAACCGTAAAGATTTCACCTACCTCATCAGGACTAGGAGTAAATTCATCGGTGTGTAAACGTACAACTACAGCATGCAGTTTAACACCTATAGCAGATACTAAACAATCTAAGGAGCCTAATAATTCAATTTGATCCGTATCTATTCCTAATTCTTCCGAGCATTCACGAATAGCCGCATCAGCTCCGGTTTTATCGGTGCTTTCACAATGTCCACCAGGAAAACTAATTTCACCAGGCTGTCTACGTAAGGTCTGACTACGCACCGTAAATAGGACGTGATCCTCACCATCAATTGCAAGCAATGGCACTGCTACCGCTGCAGTTATAACATCAATATCTGTGGTCACTTGCGGCTCTCGTCCATTTAGATATGCGCTTAATTGTCTGTCCATAGTCATCCCCCTTTTCTTAATTATACCAACAATCGTTTTCCAGAAAATAGTACAAATGGCACAATTTATAATTTATTATTTGAAGACAAAAATAGGTTACCTCACATACAAGAGGTAACCTATTTATATATATTATGCTTTTATTAAGTACAATCTACGCACCTTGGAATTGAGGCATGTCATCATGAGAGTCAGGATCGTCTAACGTGCCTTTCAAATCATTATCTACCATAGCACATACAGATGCATCAGACCAAACGTTTTCGGCCGTTTCAATCATATCGATAATCGTGTAGATTGGTAAGATAATACCAAGTAAACCGATTGGTGCACCAATGGAGCTCATCAAGGATAATGTTAAGAAATAGCAACCCATTGGAACCCCTGCATTACCGATGGCTGCAAGAACAGCGATGAAGAGCCAAGCCACCATAGTACCAGCTGTTAGTTCAATGCCTGCATTTTGCATTACAAACAAGGATGTAACAAGGATGAAAGCTGCGCAACCATTCATGTTAATTGTTGTACAAATTGGTAATACGAAACGCGCTACAGAAGGATGAGCTTTCAAATTGTCTTCTGCAGATGCTAATGTTACAGGCAATGTAGCTGCAGAAGATTTTGTGAACAATGCAACAGCTACGGCTGGAGACATTTTACGGAATACGTCTATAGGGTTTAAACCACGGAACAACAAGAACAATGGAATTACGATAAAGAATTGAATCAAGTTGCCGCCGATTACAACAGCTGTGTATTTACCTAAAGCACCAACGATTACACCTGCTTCAATTTGTGCAGATAATTGACCTGCAAAAGCAAGGATACCGATTGGTAAAACGTAAAGTAAGCCTCTAATCAATGTGAATAGTAATTCTTGTAAACCGAATAACACTTTCAATACTGCTTCACGGCCTTCTGTACGAGGCATGAATGCAAAGGCTAAACCAACAGAAGCAGAAATGAACATAACGGATAATACGTTACCTTCTAAATACGGTTTCAAAATATTGTTAGGAATAACGGATAAGAAATGATCATAATATGTTACGTGACCTAATTTTTCAGGTACTTGCGCTGCACCAGCACCGATCACATCAAGTGGTAAGTTACCTGGCGCAATCCAGAGGAATAAACCAAGACCAACAGCGGCTGCACAAATTGTTGTTAACAATGTATATGTTACAGCATGACCAAAGATACGGCCTGTATCTTTTTTTGCCCCCAACATGGATAATGTAGTAATAACTGCTAGTGATACAGTAGGTATTGCAATAAATTGGAATAAATGCGTAAACACTGCAGCAATAAAATTAAATAAGTCATTAAGAACAGGAATATGTTGCCATCCTAAAACAGCACCGATAATGAGTGCACCCATCCATAAAATAAATTGACGTAATTTACCTTGCCCACGACTTTTCAAGGTAATCTCTTGCGCTAAGGCATCAACATTTTTATTACTTTGGTCTGCCATAAAAACACCTCTCTACTAATAAAACTACTAGAGACTAATAAATAAACCCCAGCCCTAGGGGCTGGGATAATTAATTACATCCGAGTCTCTTACTAAAACCCATTATAGAGATATGTTTTAAAATTGTCAATTATAATACTCAGAACATTTTCTTATACAATACTTCTATATCATTACGATTTACTTCAGCAACTGTATTAGCAATATTGCCTGCGGCCACTACATATACATTATCGACAAGCCAAGGAATATCCTTTTTAGTAAATCCTAATTCTGTAAGGTTTGTAGTAAGGTCTAATTCGTGTACCATAAGGCGTAATGCTTCACCGAGTTCAGAACCGTCACCATGGTTGAATATTCGTGCCAATGCATTAAATTTTTCAGGGTTAGCACTCCATGTGTATTCCACTACAACAGGTTCAATAACCGCAAGGCCGACACCATGGGTAATATCTTTAAGACCACTAGCAGGGTGTTCCATACCATGGCCTAGTGTAACGCCTGCCGTGTTAATAACCATGCCTCCAATAGTACTCGCCAATGTAACGGACTCCCACGCTTTTGTTAATTGTTTTTCATTAAGTACAGGTTGTTGACCATTCGCAATAGCTTTCACATGTTTATATAGTGGTACTAGATATTGTGCTAGTAATGTTACTGCATAATGAGCTAGCGCATCGGTGAAAGGTTGCGCCGTTTTAGATGTGTACGCCTCAATGTTATGGCACAATGCATCAAAACCAACAGATGACAACACATGAAGAGGCATGGTACCCATTACAGCAGGGTCAACGATGGATACTTTAGGAACGATGGCATTACAGCGCAACGATTTCTTATCTCCTGTTTCAGGGTTTGTAAGGACACCGAAGCCATTACCTTCAGATCCTGTGCCACAGGTAGTAGGAATTACAATAAGAGGTAATGCATTATCACTCGTTTTGCGGTTGAAGATATAGTCATTAATGTCGTCGTCATTCACAGCCATAAAAGCAATGCCCTTTGCGCAGTCCATAATGGACCCACCGCCAATAGCAATAACCATATCGCAGCTTTCAGATTTAGCTAAAGCAGCACCGTCTAAAGCAGTTGTAGTCAACGGATTGGCATCTACTTGATCAAAGAGAACATGGTCAATATGAGCCGTATCAAGCTTAGCCACAACGCGGTCATATAAACCAGATTTTTTCGCACTACTGCGACCGGTTACAATGAGTGCTTTCTTGCCGTACGGTGCAGCAAATTCAGCAACACTATCTACTTTATTCCAACCAAATTGGATATTTACAGGTAAAAAGTACGAGAATTCCATATAAACGACCTCTTTTCTTTACATCATTATATTCTTATCGTAATGTACCTAAAAACGTTCGTCAATATATTAAAACAAAACAGCAGCGCCTATATATGGCACTGCTGTTTATTGGTTTAAATTGAATCTAATACATGCTTGGCAAATTCTATTGCTGCCTTGCAATCATCTTCATTTGGATGGACTGCCGCTTGTTTATGACGTGCATCACGGTCGGCCGATTGACCATGACTGTGTCCCTTTGGGAACATCTTATACATCACTTCTATAACCTTAGGGTCGACCTTACCTTGGCAGATGAAAGTATCTACCGGCACTACTCCTTCTGGTAAGCACACTGTTGCATTAATCAAACTTTGCTTAGCATGTTCCATTTGTGGAGGCACGCCAGCCGTTGCAAACAAAGCAATGTGCGGATTATGCAATGTACCCAGTATATCGCGGGCCTCTTTATTAGCTGTACCCTTATCTACCCAAAATCCCGCAAATACAAGATCATAGGATGCTATATCTGATGGCAATTCTTTCATGGATACGCACGGTGTACCCGCTGGCAGTACGGTAGTAATAGCCTCTGCCACTTGTTTCGTATTGCCCGTAAGGGATGAATATATAACAATAAACTTCATGTCTTACCTCCTATTTATTATATATCTATTATAGGACATGTATGACATGCTTTTAATAAAATAAATCACAATAGTATATAGAACGAAAATTTGATTTACTGACACGTACTATTTTACTATTCTCAAAAGAGATATATCATTCAAAAATCATCATATATGCGTCTTATATAGTACTTTCTAGCATTCACAACTATATCGATAAATTTAAGCATACTATATTTATAATTTTCTAAATGTCAATATTGAATGTATAGGGTTTTCCGCTCTATAATTATAATATAATGTATAGGCTTAACCAACGAACTACTATATATAGTAGTTTTTTTGGTATCTTGGTTGGACTCAATTTATAAAAACTACACAATCTTATTCAGTCTAATCATTCATCACTTTAGATATTTATCTTATTTAATATTCAAGGAGGAAACTTAATGATGACATAATTATAAAATATTAAAGCTATCGAATAGCTAATAAATGAATACTCATAAAAAAATAAAAACGTATGATTACCCTTGCATATTTTTGAGTTGTTTTTTTGTTCTACTTGAACCTAAAATAAATTCTAAATTTCACCCTTTTGATAGTATAACTGTCAGAAATCTATATAATAAAGCTATTTAATTAATATGGAGAAGCAAATATGACCGGAAACGAAATAATTAACATTTTAAACAATAATATTCCTACCGTAATGTCCATTATAAAATCAATATCTGGGGCTCTTTTAACAGCCTTTTTCTTAAGAAATAATACTTCTGTAGAAGAATTTGAAAAGATTAAAGCAGGACACTTTAAAGATGTTGCAGAACTCCTATTAGCCTCAGGAAAAATGACATATACAGAGTATTATAAAGCTAAGAACTTTTTAATGGTGGCGGAAAAGGCAGATCAATACTACTCACAAAATCATTATAAGGCTCAATCTACAGAGTATGACTTTGATTGGTTCGTAAGATTTTATGAGGCTGTAGGAAATATTAGTGATGAAAAAATGCAAGACTTATGGGCTAAAATATTAGCGGGTAAGGTAGTAAATCAATCTTCATATTCCTTAAAAACTATTGATACACTTCGAAATATAAGCCAAAAGGATGCCGATTTATTTTTAAAAATCTATTCACATTCTTTTAGAACTATGGCTAATGATATATTTCTACCAAATAATGATGACTACCTTAACACCTGCAATATACAGTTTATCGATGTCATGAGACTAAGTGAGCAGGGTTTAATCTTTAGTGATTCCACACTTAGCTTTAATTTTCCACTCACTAAAGAGCCTAAGCTTTTATTTAAAAACAGTAATCTAATAATGACAATTTCTTCGGAGCAAGAAAATGATATGACAGCACATCTTAACCACTATCCATTTACAATAGTCGGAAAAGAGATAGCAACACTGATCTCTAGTAACTCAACTGATAATGATTTTATACAATATGGAAGACTCTTAGCCAAAGAAAATAGTAATTACAATTTTGGTATTTACCAAGTAGTCAACTGGTCTGATAACTCTATCGATATCAAACTCAATAACCTCATTAACGAAGCAGTCTAATATGAACCAACTAAAAATAGCATCAGAGTGATAATACATATAGAATTTATAGATCTATATCGATAATTTTAAGCATACTATATTCATAATCTTCTAAATGTCAATATTGAATGTATAGAATTTTTTTCGCTATAATCGTAACATAATGTATAAGCTTAATAAGAGAACTACCATATATTGTAGTTTTCTTATTTTTTTCTGATTAGACTTAACTTAAAGATATTTTTATACTTTTCAGTCTAATCTTATATATGCTTAGATTAACAGTATTATTACTTTTAAGACTCAAGGGGAACAGTAATGGAGATTATGATCAAGAAACGGGATGGCCATTTTGAACCGCTATCCGTAGAGAAAACTAAACGAATGATTGCCTTCGCATGCTTGGGGTTAGATTCTTGTGATCCACTAGAATTGGAAATGGATGCGAAATTACAATTCGTTGATGGTATGACGACTAAAGAAATTCAAAAAACTTTAGTACAAACAGCTATCGAAAAAGTTATCTCTAAAAAAGATGACGGGTTTGGTAACCAAGTCAATAAAATGAACCAAGATTGGCAGTTCGTAGCAGCCCGCCTTTTCTTGTTCGATCTCTATAAGGAAGCTGCTATCACACGCCGTTACAAAGCTTTCGGCTACGGCAACTTCCCAAATCTTGTACATATGCTTGTAGAGGAGAAAAAATACGCAGACTTCTTCGTTACAGAATATACACCTGAAGAACTTCAAGAATTGGGCGATTATATCAAACCTAAACGCGACTACCTCTTCAACTATGAAGGTCTTAAATTATTAGCTGACCGTTACTTGGTAAAAGGCTTCAATAAAGAAATCTATGAATTGCCGCAAGAACGTTTCATGGCCATCGCTATGCACTTGGCATTGGTAGAAGGCAAAAACAAAGTAAAATACGCTAAAAAATTCTACGATTTGATGAGCCAATTAAAGATGACAACAGCTACACCTACATTGGCAAATGCAGGTACACCATTCCATCAATTGTCCTCTTGCTTCATCTCTGGTGTAGACGATAATTTATGGTCTATTTACGATGTAAATAGCAAGTTCTCCCGCGTATCTAAACATGGCGGTGCCCTTGGTATCTACCTTGGCAAGGTTCGCGCATTGAACTCCGATATCCGCGGTTTCAAAAACTCCTCCGGTGGCGTTATTCCTTGGATTCGCTTGTACAACGATACTGCCGTTGCTGTTGATCAGTTAGGTAAGCGTAAAGGCGGCGCTACAGTAACACTTGATATTTGGCACAAAGACTTCTACGAATTCGTAGAGCTTCGTACCAACAATGGTGATGACCGTCGTAAAGCACATGATATCTTCCCTGCCATCTCCATTCCAAATATCTTTATGGAACGCTTGTTAGCTCGTGAAAACTTCACCCTCTTCGACCCTCATGAAGTCTTGACTGTGAAAGGTTACGCTTTAGAGGACTACTACGATACGGATGATAATAAAGAATTTACAAAACGTTACCTTGAATGTGAACAAGATCCTAACTTACACGGCATCGAAGTACCAGCATTAGACATGATGAAAAAAATCATGCGCTCTGCTGTTGAAACTGGTACTCCATTCATCTTCTTCCGCGATACAGTAAATGCTGCAAACCCTAACAAACATGCCGGTATGATTTACGCGTCCAACTTGTGCCACGAAATCGCACAAAACGTTGGCTTCACAAACCTTGTGGAAGAAATCATCAACGAAGATGGTACTATCACTACAAAAACAAATACAGGCGACATGGTTACATGTAACTTGAACTCCATCAGCCTGGGCCGCATTACAGACGAAGAATTAGAAGAAAACATTGCTCTTCAAATTCGTATGTTAGATAACGTTATCTCCATTAACCAAGCACCAGTACCAGAGTCTCGTATGACATCTGATAAATATCGTGCTATCGGTCTTGGCACCTCTGGTTACCACCACTATCTAGTAAACCACAATATCCAATGGGAATCCGATGAACACATCGAAACAGCTGACAAGTTGTTCGAAAACATCGCTTACTATGCAATCAAAGCTTCCATGGAACTAGCAAAAGAAAAAGGTGCTTATCCTGCGTTCAAAGGTTCCGAATGGGAAACTGGTGAATACTTCACACGTCGTGGCTACACATCCGACCGTTGGAAGCAATTGGCTGCCGACGTTGCCAAATACGGTATTCGCAATGGTTATTTGATGGCCGTAGCTCCTACTGGTTCTACTTCCAACATTGCGAATACAACAGCTGGTATCGACCCTATCTTCAAAAAATTCTTCATTGAAGAGAAAAAAGGTTCTTTCACACCAAAAACGGCACCAGATTTGAACGATAAACATTCTGGCTCTATAAAGAGGCTCATACAATCGACCAACAATGGTCCATCAAAGCTTGTGGCGTACGTCAACGTCATATTGACCAAGCACAATCTTTCAACTTGTACATCACACCACAAATGAAAGCGAAAGAAATTCTCGACCTTTACGTTGAGGCGTACAAACAAGGGATTAAAACAATCTACTACATCCGTAACCAATCCCTTGAAATGGATGAGTGCACTAGCTGCTCTTCATAAAAATAGAGTAATCTTCAGCTGTCTCCACCGGGTTTAACGGTCGTTTCTAACGACCTACCCAAAGTCGCCAGCTGAAAATCACTCCGTTTTACTGACCACCACTAGTACAAAATAGTAGTAAAATAGTTAATATATTATTACTGCACAGATAATATAAAGGAGTCCACTATGGATAAAAAACTGATTTTCAACGAACATGGTGAACGTGGCACGCAATCTATGATTGGCGGCAACACAACAAACCTTCGCGAATGGAACCGTATCAAGTATGACTGGGCTAACCAAATGTACCGTACAATGCTTAACAACTTCTGGATTCCTGAAGAGATTTCCTTGAACGAAGACGTTAAGCAATTCCCATACTTAACAGATTACGAACGCCGTGCATTTGACAAAATCATTGCATTCTTGAACTTCCTTGATTCCATTCAATCTGAAAACTTGCCTAACTTAAGCCGCTATATTACAGCATCTGAAGTGGCATCTTTATTGAATATTCAAGCATTCCAAGAAGAAATTCACGCTCAAAGTTACTCTTACATTTTGGACACTGTAACAAACCCTATTACACGTGACAAAATCTATGACGAATGGCGTACAGATAAAACATTACTTGAACGTAACCGTTTCATCGCCGATGCATACCAACGTTTCAGCGATGATCCTAGCGAAGCAAACCTTATTCATACAATCATCGCGAACTATATCTTAGAAGGCATTTACTTCTACTCTGGCTTTAGCTTCTTCTACACATTGGCACGCCAAGGTAAAATGACAGCTACATCCACAATCTTCAAATACATCAACCGTGATGAAGTAACTCACCTTGTATTGTTCCAAAACATCATCCGCGAGTTACGCCGTGAACGTCCTGACTTGTTCACACCTGAACTAGAAGCAAAAATTACGGATATGATTCGCCAAGGTGCAGAGAACGAAATCGCTTGGGGGCAATACATCACTGATGATAAATCCTCGGCCTTAACAACGTTCTTATCGAACGCTACATCAAATACCTTGCGAACATCCGCTTAGAAGCAATCGGCTTACCTCATCTATATCCTGAAATCAAGGACAATCCTATGGAATGGATTGAAAGCTTCTCTAATTTGAATAGTACGAAAACCGACTTCTTCGAAGCAAAAGTTACAAACTATACAAAAGCAGCAGCCTTTGATTTCGATGATTTAGTATAAAAGAAACTCCTACCCAAAAGTTCCACCGGCTATTTCTGTCCTTTCAGGACAGGCCAAAGTCACTTTTGGATAGGAGTTTCTTTTTTGCAGTAAAAAGTTTTAGTATAACAAAAAAACCTCTTTTTTTATTTATCAGATTTTTTTAATATATAGTTATATAATCCCAATACTCTACAAACGCTTTATTTCTATATCATTCAAATGCAATATTTTATATTCATAAAAAATATTAATGTAAAACTATGTTATAATAAATATAGAAACAGTAATTATATAGCTATATATTAATTCTTAAGTAAGGAGGTTATATAATGACACAAGCACAACAAGCAGCTACGGCAGCAACAAGTTCTACCGCAGCAAAAACAATATCAAAAGAGCAAGGCACAGGTTGGATTATCTGCCGTGTATGTGGATATATTGAAGATGCTAAATACAAGGATCAGCCTTGTCCAGCATGTGGTTTTCCGCCTACGGTTTGGATGGAATATAAACCACGTCGTCTCAGTCCTAAACGGGAAAAGATGTTAAACCTTCATTTACATCCAATTTGCGTACATTTCCCAATCGTAGCAACAACAGGTTCTTTCTTCGTTCCTATTATTGCATTATTGATTCCATCTATTGCAGCTACATTATTCCATGTTGTTGCATTAGTAACAATGATTTTACCAGCACTCGTAATTCTTGGGGGTATTTCAGGATATATTGGTAGTAAATTAAGATTTAAAACAGCAACTGCAAAATATCCGAAACAAAAGATCTACCTAACAATCATCTACTTCATCATTTCCTGTATTCAATCCTATATGGCTATAGCCCATGGCGTAAATACAGAAAATGCGTGGATTATGATCATTCTAGGGATTATTGGATCTATCTTTGCCGCTAAGCTTGGCAAAATGGGCTCTTACCTATTTGCAGGACGATTTAGTCCATATACAGCAGGATAATAAAAATGGATGCTTTCACCGCAAAACTGCGAAAGCATCCATTTTTTAGTCCCCAACACCACCCTCATCAAAATAGTTGACACATGGTAATACATTATGAAAAATAACCATACATTTATACGCAATAAGGGCCTACACGATATATATCTTCAGCGCCCCGTACATGTAATGGAATATCATCTTTTTACGAATTAAGCAATCGTGGCTTTGTATCCACCCTATCTTGATTACCAACTTATGATTAATACTCTATTAAATCAACTGTCCAATTGGTTGACTGTAATAAATTATCTAAAGTACGAATCTCCTTAGAGATTATGTCTGCTGTTTTTTGTAATTCCCTAACATTTACAGTTGCTATCATTTTAATTTCCGAACCACGGGCACGATAATTTATAGAACTTGCACTATCTGCTAATGCACGATATGCAGACAGATGCATAATTGCAGCTTCTTTTTCCGCTATAATTTGCGTCAAAGAGCGCCCTTCAACAATAGTTGCACAGTTAGTAAGATTAATATCTTTAATGAGTTGTTGAAGTCTAGCAATTGCCGCTTCTAGTTCTTGCATCAACACTACAGGGTCTTCATTAGGCTTTTCCCCTTCTTGTACCAAACTATTTTGATTCAAACGACCTCGTAAATCGCTAATTTTCTTATTTAAATCAGCTCGTTCTTGTAATGCTTCTGCAAGTTTCATATTTGTACCTCCCCTCGATATATCAATCAATACATACCTATTATCTTGACTGAGCTATTTCTAAACTATATATTTAGTATCTAGTTTCTTATAATACTTTCCGCATCATCACATGTGGACAGCCTTCATCTAGATATTCTTCACCTTCAGCCACATATCCAAGAGATTCGTAGAATGGTTTTGCCTGTACTTGCGCTGATAGAGAACATGTTTTAAATCCATCGCGACGGATTCCATTTTCCGCAGCAAGCATGATTTTTGATCCCAAATTCTGACCACGATATAATTTGCGTACTGCCATACGACCAATATGAGCATCCCCTTCTATATCGCTGGGGAAAAATCTACAAGTACCAACAGCTTTTCCATCTATAGATAAAAGCACGAATTTTGCATTTTCATCAATTTCATCAAATTCATTCTCGAAACCTTGTTCTTTCATAAACACATCTGTACGAATTTGTTTAATATCATCGTTAATTGTATTTAAAATTTGAATAATCATAACTCTCCTTACCAATTATGTTCTATAACGTTATATTGCTAGCATTTTCTACCTTTAATTTTACCATGGGTATAAAGGCAAAGGAATATTAAAACAACTTTTTTCTATAGAATTTTGTAATTTTTTGAAAAAAATACTTGCATAAAATTCTCAAATGGGTTTATACTGTACACATCAAATTTAGAAAGGAGCAACAATAAGATGACTAACCAAATTAGCACAGTAGCAAAACAATACTTTTATTGGTTCTTTATCCAACGTACGGGTAAGGAACTATTTGAGCTACGCTAATTTAGAAATCATCAATCGTTGCTTAGAATAGTAAAAGGGTTACCCGTATTAGAATACGGGTAGCCCTTTTTTATTTGCTATCCCGTATGGTTGGTCCCACTATTCGCATTGTTATTTGAGGAGGACTTATTATGATTATCACATTAAAAACAACAGCTACAGAAGCAGAGGTAACAAAATTACGCAATGAATTAGAAGCGAAAGGTCTTGTTATCCATCCAGTAGAAGGGGCCCACTATAATATCTTAGGTCTTATCGGCGATACAGCATCCCTTGATTCCCGTCAAATTGAATCCCTTGATTTCGTAGATAAAGTAACACGTATTCAAGAACCTTTCAAAAAAGCGAACCGCAAATTCCATCAGAAGATTCCGTTATCAATGTAGGCGGTGCACTTATCGGTGGCGGTCACTTCGCAGTAATGGCTGGTCCATGCTCCGTTGAAACACCAGAGCAGGTACTCGCATCCTGCCAAGCATGTAAAGATGCAGGTGCTACAATCCTTCGTGGCGGCGCTTTCAAACCTCGTACATCCCCATACTCCTTCCAAGGCATGGGCCCTGAAGGTTTACAACTTTTAGAATTAGCAAAAAAAGAAACTGGTCTTCCTATCGTATCCGAAGTTATGGATGTTTCCCAATTGCAATACTTCGACAATGTAGATATGCTTCAAATCGGTGCTCGTAACATGCAAAACTTCACACTTTTAAAAGAAGTGGGCAAATTGAAAAAACCTGTATTGTTGAAACGTGGTCTATCCGCTACATACGAAGAATGGTTAATGGCTGCTGAATACATCATGTCCGAAGGCAATGATCAAATCGTATTATGCGAACGTGGTATTCGTACATTCGAACCTAAAACACGTAATACATTAGACGTAACAGCAATTCCTATGATGCACGAACTATCTCACTTGCCAATCATCATGGACCCTAGCCATGCAGCAGGCATGAGCCGTATGGTTCGCCCACTTTCACTTGCATCCGTAGGTGGCGGTGCAGACGGCCTTATGATCGAAGTTCACAACGATCCATCCAAAGCATTATGCGATGGCCCTCAAGCATTACGCCCAGATCAATTCACTAGCCTTATGAAAGAAGTATTCGCATTGCGTAAAGCATTGGTAGAATGCACTAAATAATCTTAAATATCACACAAATAAGCTAGATCCGTTATAATAGATACTAGCTTATTCTTTTAAGAAAGGAATTATTATGACTCGCATCCATATTAACGCATCCACGCCGTATGACGTCGTCATCGAAAACGGTGCCTTACAACGCATCAGCGATTATATAAAACCATTAAAACCAAATTGTCGTGTTATCATCGTCAGCGACAGCAATGTAGCACCGTACTATTTGAGTTCTGTGAAAGCTAATATGGAGCATGCGGGTTATACTGTTTGTGATTATGGATTCCCTGCTGGTGAAAGCTCTAAAAATGCCCACCAACTCATCGATTTAGTAGAATATATGGCAGCTCAATCGTTAACACGCAAGGACCTTCTCATCGCGCTTGGCGGTGGTGTTGTAGGTGATATGGCAGGCTTTGCAGCGGCTACCTATTTGCGTGGCATTGACTATGTACAGGTACCTACCTCCCTATTAGCGGCGGTAGACTCCTCTGTAGGCGGTAAAACAGCTGTCAATCTTGAAGCAGGTAAAAACCTGTGGGGTGCTTTCAAACAACCCATTCTTGTCCTCTGTGATCCGGAAACGCTTAATACATTGCCAGACATGGAATGGAAAAATGGGTGCGGCGAAATCATCAAATATGGTTTCCTCGATGTACCAGGTTTATTAACTCAACTAGAAAATAAGCCCTTGATAACACACCGCGATAGCGTTAGTGCTGTCATTGCGCGATGCGTACAAGCAAAGGCGGATATCGTAGAGCAAGACGAACGCGAATCTGGTGTTCGCGCCCTCTTAAACCTAGGCCATACCTTTGGTCACGGCATTGAAAAAGCGAGTCACTTTGAGGTTCATCATGGCTATGCGGTTGCTATTGGCATTGTACTCATGGCACAGGGTGCGGTAAAACATGGAGAACTAGATATTGAGGCTCTAGATAAGTTAAAATCCCTCATCGAAGCCCATGATTTACCAACTACAACGACTATAACAAAGGAAGAAATCCTAGCAGCTGCTAAGCACGATAAGAAAAGCGAAGGCGCTACTATTAAAATTGTAGTACCAACAAGCTATGGCCACAGCGAACTTAAGGTTGTTACCCACGAAGAACTTGCCACCTATTTAGACTAAGACGTAAAAGGAGATTTCTATGCATTCCGTAACGAACGCCATTCCTACAGGAACGATTGCGTCCATCCCAGCAAAGGCACATGCACACCGCGCATTAATTTGTGCAGCCCTTGCTAACTCTCCATCTACTATACTACTAAGCCGAACCTCTAAAGACATCGATGCTACTATGGAATCCTTGCGAGGCTTAGGTGCTCACGTAGTATATGAAAATAAAGTTGTCACTGTTACACCAGGTCCTGTCCCAGCAAAGAGCAATGTAGCACCTCATGAATCAGGCACTACATTACGTCTCTTATTACCTGTAGCAGCATCCATCTGTAACGATGTAGACGTAGATGCGAAAGGTCGTTTACCAGATCGCCCTCTAGAACCTATGCTAAGCGAAATGAAAGCACACGGCGTAACATTCTCTCAAGATAAACCACCATTTACTATGACAGGTCGTCTTCAGGGGGGCAATTTCTCCATGGTAGGCGATGTAAGTAGTCAATTCTTCTCTGGATTATTGTTAGCAGCCCCTCAAATCGGCCTATCTACTATCACGGCTACTACCCCACTACAATCTAGTGATTATGTAACATTAACGACGGAAACCATGCGTGATTTTGGCGTGGAGGTAGAGCATACGTTACCTGATACAAACATCAACGAGGCTTTCACAGTACCATTTGGTGCGTCCTTCATCGGCCGTGATAATTACCAAATCGAAGGTGACTGGTCTAATGCAGCAATCTGGATGGTGGCGGCCGGTATGACAGGCAAACCAATTACGATTACAGGCATGAACAAAAACTCTGTACAAGCTGACCGCCGCATCATGCAGGTTATGATTGATGCTGGTTGTGATGTTGTATGGGATGGTATGAATATAACGGTCACAGGTCGTGCTTCCAAGCCAATCCATGCAGACCTTGAGCAAATGCCGGATATGTTGCCTGTTATGGCCGCCCTTGCTTGCTCTATTTCTGGTGAAAGCTCCTTTATTAAGGGTGCTCGCCTACGCTTAAAAGAATCCGATCGTCTCATAGCTGTTGCTAATCTCGTAAGAGACTTAGGCGGTACAGTGCGTGAAGAAGGCGATGACCTATATATCATCGGTAATGGTATACTTAAAGGCGGTCAAGGTGATTGCGTAAATGACCATCGCCTCGTTATGGCCGGCACATTGATGGCCCTCATCAGTAAAAATCCTGTTACCTTAAAAGATAGCGAAGCTATCACAAAATCCTATCCAGATTTCTTCGAGGACTGGAACTTATTAGGAGGTGATGCTCATGGCATCTAATTTCGGTAAAACTATACAAGTATCTACCTTTGGCGCCTCTCATGGATACGCTATCGGCGGTATTGTTGAAGGTCTACCTTGTGGACATACCATCGATATCGATGAGTTAAAAGCCTTTTTAAAGCGCCGTGCACCAGGGCAAAATCAATTGACAACACAGCGTAAGGAAGCCGATACACCTGAGTTTTTAGCAGGTTTGGTGGACGGCATGCTTAGTGGTTCTCCATTGGCATTTATGATCCGCAACACATCTCAACACTCTAGCGATTATAATAACTTACGTGATATCCCTCGCCCCTCTCATGCGGATTTTACAGCCCGTATGCGCTACGGCGACAAGGTAGATATGCGTGGTGGCGGTCACTTCTCAGCACGCCTTACAGCACCACTTTGCGTAGCTGGTGGCATCGCCCTTCAATTATTACGCGAAAAAGGCATTGAAATCCACGGCCATTTAAAACAAGTGGGAACGATTCAAGATACTCCTATCAACATGGTTCACCCAGATATGAAAGCATTAGCTAATATCGCTACAGAACCAATCGCTATGGTTGATCCAGAAAAACGTAGCGAAGTAGAAAATCTTGTGATGCAGCTCAAAAAGGACGGCGATTCTACAGGTGGTATCGTTGAAGTCGTTGCTACAGGACTACCAATTGGCCTTGGCAATCCAAACTTTGATGGTATCGAAAACCGCTTAGCTCGCGTTATCTTTGGGGTCCCCGCCATTAAAGGCGTATCCTTTGGCGGTGGCTTTGACATGTGTGCACAACTTGGTTCCGAAGTGAATGACGCTTTCACCATGGACGGCGACAAGATTACAACGACAACGAATAATAGCGGTGGTATTCAAGGTGGTATTACCAATGGCTTACCACTCGTTATGCAAGTGGGCATCAGCCAACACCATCTATTTATAAAGAACAACATTCTGTGTCACTTTCACAAAAAGAGGACACATTGCTCACAATCCAAGGTCGTCACGACCCATGTGTAGCGCTTCGTGCAGTACCTGTAATCGAAGCTGTTACGGCCCTTGTTATTCTTGATTTCTTAGGAGATATTGACCATGAACTTAGATGAAGTACGCGTTAAAATTAACGACATAAACGATCAAATGCTCGCCCTATTTAAAGAGCGCATGGAACTCTCCAAGGACGTTGCGGCAGCAAAAAAAGAAATGAACAAGGCTATTTACGATGCCAAACGGGAACGAGATATCCTCGACAAAGTAACTCGAGATGCAGGCCCAGACCTCGACCTATACGCACGCCGTTTCTTCGAAGCCTTATTCAGCTTGAGCCGTACATATCAGTCTGAACAATTATTCCAAGATAATGAGTTCACTGTTAAAATGAAAAAGGCTATTGAGCAGTCCCCTACATTACCTCCACAACGTGGCAGCGTAGCTTGTGCTGGCGTCTTCGGTAGCAATGCGCAAGTGGCGTGCGATAAATTATTACCACTCAGCCAAATTCACTATGTAACAGGATTCCGTGCCGTATTCGACGCTGTTGAGTCTGGTGAATGTCAATTCGGCGTATTACCTATCGAAAATAGCTCCAATGGTTCTGTAAAAGAAGTGTATGACCTTCTAGAGGATCGTAAATGCTATATCGTACGCGGTACTCGCCTTTGGATTTCTCACGATTTGCTCGTGAAAAAGGCACAAAACTAGAGGATATTCATACGATCATCTCCCATCCTCAAGCGTTGGGCCAATGCAGCCACTTCCTAGAAAAATTAGAAGGCGTAGAATTGCGCTCCTTCGATAACACGGCTCGTGCAGCACAGCTCGTAGCGGCTAGTGACGATCCAGGTGTGGCAGCTATTGCAGCGCCTCAATGTGCCGACTTATATAATTTATCTCCATTGATGCGCAATATCCAAAATAGCGATAACAACTATACGCGCTTTATCTGCATCAGCAAGGACTTCCATGTATACCCAGGGGCTAATAAAATCTCCGTGGTAACTACAGCAAGCCATGCTCCAGGTGGTCTTGGTACATTACTTACCAAGTTTGCAAACATCGGCGTAAATCTTACCAAACTCGAGTCTCGCCCGATTGTAGGCCATAACTTTGAGTTCTTATTCTACCTCGACTTAGAAGCATCCCTAGCAGATCCTAAGGTATTGTCTGTTCTAGCAGAGCTACACACATCACAAGATAAATTCCGCTTACTAGGCAATTACCCTGAAAACTAATATACTTATATGTACTAGTCCCTATAAGAACATATATAGTACAATACATATAGTTATAAAACTTCAATGGCTAATAGGTACCAGCCTATTAGCCATTCTATGTATATTGACCTAGGAGGTCCTATGAAATTTGGTTTACTTGGCCGTACGTTAGGCCATAGCTTCTCCCCTCGCATTCACAGTGCATTAGGGAATACAAATTATGAATTATTTGAACGGGAACCGAGCCAATTGCAAGAGTTCTTCGCAGATCCAGAATTGCAAGGTATCAATATCACTATCCCTTACAAGGTAAATGCCCTTGAAGTTTGTGATGTAGTAGACCCTCGTGCTGAACGCATCGGTTGTGTGAATACGATGGTTCGCAAAGATGGTAAATGGCACGGCTATAATACAGACTACGATGGTTTCGTATTTACTCTACAACATGCTGGCATTGATGTATCTGGCAAGGAATGTATTATCCTTGGCGATGGCGCATCCTCCGCTACTGTTCACGTAGCTCTTGAAGACTTAGGAGCTAAGAACATAGTTCACCTCTCTCGTAAGACCGCACCATTCTATGGTGATGCGCCTAATTACTACGAAACAGCACAGATTATTATTAACTGCACACCTATCGGTATGTATCCTCATAATCCAGCTAACCTCATCGATATTACGCAATTCTCCAAGCTAGAAGGCGTTGTAGACCTCATCTATAATCCACGCCGTACGATTTTGCTGTTACAAGCAGAAATGATGGAAATTCCTCATTGTGATGGCTTGCCATTCCTCGTGGCTCAAGGCGTTGAGGCAGCTAATCATTTCCAAGGTGAAAGCTTTGGTACAAAGGAAATTGAACAAATCTTGCGCGATATGCGCCGTGAAAAGGAAAACATTATCCTCATCGGCATGCCTGGCGTAGGAAAAACTACAGTCGGTAAAGCGCTCGGTGAAGAAATGGGCCGTACCTGCGTTGATGTGGATCATGAGTTAGAAAAAGAAATAGGTGATATTTCTACCTATATTACAGAACAAGGGGAACCAGCATTCCGTGAAAAAGAAGCGGAAGTGATTGCAAAATTCGGTACCCAAACAGGTCTTATTATTTCCACTGGCGGCGGCTGTGTAACAGTCCCTAAAAACTTCGCACACTTACACCAAAACGGTCGTATTTACCAATTAACACAACCAGTAGAAAACCTATCTACCTCTGGTCGCGTTCTCTCTAGTGGTGGCATCGAACGCTTACGCGAACTAGAAGCAACGCGTACACCAATGTATGAAAGCTTTGCCCAATGCATCGTAGAACATAACCGTAATGCACCAGAAACAGTGTCTGCTATCCTAGAGGATTTTGAAGCAAACTTATTATAAGAAGATTTACATCTGTATTTCTAGATAAAACTAAAACTCATATCTTAACTTCATAGATATAGTACTAAAAAGCAGTATTTATCCTTAAGATAAATACTGCTTTTTTATATTCTCTATGTTTTATATGTATTTGTAAAAATCCATATTTGCAATTACAATGTAATTACAACTAAAATTCAAGAAGCTTAAACACCTTTTTCTATAAGAGCAATAAAATAACCAAAGTATTACAGTCACAACTTAAAGAATCAAAGGAGAGATATTATGAAAACCGTAAACCTACAAGTCCGCATCAACGAAGATCTAAAACAAGAGGTATCTAGCATATTGAAAGCCCAAGGCCTATCCTATACCTCCATGCTTGACGCACTATTTCGTCAAATCATCAAAGAACGTCGTATTCCTTTCGCCATTGCGTTACCAACAACATCTACAGATGAAACACCAACGCCAAGTACACTCAACAATGACGGCACCTACGAACAACCCCGAATCACATTAAAGGCATCAGATACTACTAGTACGTACGGAATATCAGCCTCAACAGAGGCAGAAATATCCTTCGATACAATCGATAAAACAGGTGTTCTTAACATTCGCATTAACCCCAAAGTAAAAACACTTACTACAACAATCCTAAAAGAAATGGGATTAACTATATCACAAACCATTACACTTGTATCTAAACAAATACAATTTGCTAAAGATATTCCTCAAACTATTCATCGTCCAGAATGGATTGATGCTATAAATAATGACTTATGGACTAAAGAAGATTTAAACTCTAGAATCCAGATTGGCCTTAATCAAGCTGAAAATGGAATTGGTGAATCTGCAGAAAAAGTCTTTAATGAGCTCCTTAAAGATTTATAAGTATGGAGGTTAAAATGAGATATACAATAATTTTGCCCCCTACTGCTAAATCTGACATAGTAAATCTCAAACTTTCATTAAAGCAACGCTTTATAGACACTGCGTTTATCCAAAAAGAATTATCGCAAATTTACCAAAAAATATGTTCATTATCCATTTTTCCTGAGCGTTATCCTATTGTAGATAGTAAGGAAAAATACAGAAAATTGTCATACAAAAAGTATCTTATTCTATATAAAGTTATAGGTAATTACATCTATATTTTCTATATTCGACCATCTCGTATGAATATATTACAAGAACTACAAGACAAATAAAAAAGTCGGCTCTCGCCGACTTTTTTAATGTACTTTTATGCGTTTATGTTGTTGTTCATCAAATACACCATCTACATCAAGAGTATCTAAGATACGTTTTAGTTCATGTACATCGATTTGACCTGGTGCCGATGCTTTGCCCGCTGAAGCAAAGGTCATAGCATTGCCAAACAAAGCTCCTGAAGCACGTGTAATAGCCCCCAATGGCCCCATGGCCATCGTAATGATTGGGTCTGATGGATATAAGGATTTCACCTCAGCCGTCGCTTCAAGAAGTGTTAATACATCACCTGTTGTATGAGGCATAACGGCTATCTTTGGCACATCCGCTAAAAATCCTTTCATTTGAATGAGTCGATTTACAATAACATCTCTACTTGGTGTACCATTAAAATCATGATTGCTCATGACGATTGTTACACCATGAACCTTGGCGAATTCTATGGTTTTGACCATTCTATCTTGATCAAAGAATAACTCAATATCAATAGCATCTATCAAGCCCGTGGGGATAAGGCGTTCTAACATTGTAAAGTAATCTTGTGAGGAGATAGATTTCTCGCCCCCCTCACCCTTCGTGCGCCACGTAAACAGCAGTCCACGACCTTTTAATTGAGGTTTCATGAGCATCAATAGTTCAATAATAGCATCAATGGAATGAGCTCGTTCGTAATAGTCAATGCGTAGCTCCACCACATCACAGGGTGTATTGCATGCCACCGCAGTAGCATCTAGAATTTCTTTTACCGTTGTGCCCACAATAGGCACGCATATCTTTTGTACCCTTTTTCTCCAAGTACAGTTTGGCCGATACGGACCATAACAACTCCTTTGCATCCCATACGAAAACAAATGATTCACTTAATACGATCTATGACTCATCATAGTGCTATTCATGTTTTTTTAGATAATTTTTCTAGACTGAAAGCCCATATATAACAATAACAATCCAGTAATACTGAATACGTAGGATATGCCCACATAGGTCGATACAATACTAGCAAATACAGGACCTACCATAGAACCAAATTGTTGAGCCGTCGTCGTCATACCAAACATACGACCTCTAAAGCTTGGATCTGTATTAAGGGTTACTGCTGCACTCAAGGATGGATTAATCCCTACAATGCATGAACCAATTAGAACCTGTAAAACACCAAACCACCATATACCCACTGGTAAGCTTTGCAGCAATAGAACGATACCACTACCCATCATACAGTAGGAAATGGTCTTAAAATAACCACGACGTTCACCAAGGCGAACCCATAGATTAGTCGTTAAGGAGCCTGCTAAACCGCCGATACTTAGGATAGTACCTGAAATAATAGCGGCCCCTTCCATGGTGCCTTGCATATCCCCCACATAAAGGGCCAAAATAGGCTGTAGCATCATGATGACACATTGCATAAAGAAGAAAATCCCAAGCAACCGTACTAGTACAGGTTGTTGTTGAACGGCCTTAAAGTCTTCACGTAAAGATGTAGATTTAGTAGGTTGAGTAGCTTGCGCTGTTCCATCAGGGCCTACAGCATGTAATTTTGGTTCTTTCACAAAGAACAATACAGCCAATGTCGCAATAAGTACAGCAACACCAGATACATAGAATACAGGACGCATCCCTACTACACTTTCAACAGCACCACCTAAAAATGGACCAATGACATTCCCCAAGATAAGCCCTGTCTGGAAGATACCTAGAGCTCGACCAACCTGTTTCTCATCGACACTGAGGGATACCATAGTCATTGCCGCGGGATAGAACCCATTGGCAAATCCAACGAGGGCCCGCCCCATGAGTAGTTGATATTGGTCTGTAACTAAACCAATTAATACATAACAGACAGCAATACCAAAGCCAGCGCGCAAGGCCATCCGTTTTTTCCCTTTATTATCGGCGATTTTCCCCCAAATCGGAGCCATAATGCCCGCAATGAGGAATGTAATCCCAAAAACAAGACCCGACCAAAGGGCTACATCGGCTTTTGGGACACCTAATTCCAAGAGATATATAGGCAAAAAAGGAATAATCATGGTGTAACATATAGCTAATACAGTCATGGCAGCCGTAATAATCCATACATTTCGCATGCCACCACGAGTATCATCTGCGATTGTACTCATCTTTCGCCTTCTTTCCACATATAAAAGTGTATAAATATGCTTTTACAAAATTATATAAAGAAGAGTCGCATATAAAACGCGACTCTCTCAATTATTCCACTGGAAACTTGTGATCCATTACATCTTGCAAGGAAACGCGCTCCATTACATGGCGAAACTCATCTTGTAAATACTGCCACAACGGAGCAGTCAAGCAATCGTTAAACATCGGACAAGGCTCTACATCATCCTCTAAGCAAGATACAAGAGCAATAGAGTCCTCTGCAGCATATAAAATTTCATATACATTATATTCAGCAGGATCTTTAACCAAGCGATATCCACCGTATTTACCACGGCCACTTTTAACGAGGCCCGCAGAGGACAAGCGAGATACAATTCCTTCTAAGTATTTATCTGAAAACCCTTGGCGTTCTGCGATTTCACGGATAGGCACATTCTTTTCCGTCCCGTGTTCTGCAATATCCGCTAGGATTCGCAAGGCATACCGCCCTTTTGTAGATATTTTCATAAGTTAACCTCTAAGTCATTCACAATATATGTATAGTATAACATAAATTCATACAAAAAATGGTGGGAAATATGATACACTATAGGTATATCGAAATATTTTTATTTGATATGATTTATAATTTCATACAGGGAGGATTTATCTAATGTTAGATAAACTATTTAAACTCAATGAACGAGGTACCTCCGTTAAAACCGAGATTTTAGCGGGTATTACCACGTTTATCACGATGGCGTACATCCTATTTTTGGCGCCAAACATCTTGAGTCTTGCTGGCATGGACAAAGATGCCGTCCTCATCGCTACGGCTTTAGGTGGTGGCCTCGTAACGATTGCTATGGGTTTATTTGTTAACTATCCAATCGCACTGGCTCCAGGGGTTGGCCTCTTAGCCTTTTATTCCTTTACCGTAGTTCTCGGTATGGGTGTATCATGGCAAACGGCACTAGGTGCGGTATTCATTTCCGGTCTCGTATTCCTCGTCCTAACGCTGACATCGATACGACAAATGATTGTTGTAGGTATACCGGCTTCTATGAAAGTCGCTATTACCGTTGGTATTGGGCTATTTATCTCCATTATCGGTTTAAAACTATCCGGTTTGATGGCGATTTCCATCAGTTTATCTCCTAACACCTTAGGCCAAGTTATACAAACACATGGCAATCTAGTACCTCCAGCATCTGAAGCATTGTTAACACTAGGTAACTTGCACAGTGGCGAAACATTGTTAGCCCTATTCAGCCTCATCTTTACCGCTCTATTAATGGCTCGTAAGATTCAAGGTTCACTCTTGATTGGTGTGTTGGTAACAACAATTGTGTCCTATGTAACGGGACTATCTACAATGCCTGAGAACTTCACAGTATTGGCAGTGCCTGACTTCTCAAAAGCTGCATTTCTTCAATTAGATATTCCTAGTGCGATCCACATGGGCTTGATTACGATTATCTTCTCCTTCACCTTCGTAGAATTGTTCGACTCTATGGGTACGTTAATCGGTACTGCTACAGAGGCGAAAATTGCGGATCCAAAATCTGGTAAATTCCCAGGTCTTGGTAAAGCGATGACTGTTGATGCTATCGGCGTTAGTGCTGGCGCATTACTCGGTACATCTACGATTACTGCTTTTGTTGAAAGTGCAGCAGGTGTAGGTGCTGGTGGCCGTACAGGCTTAACAGCTGTCACAACAGGCGTATTATTCCTAATCTGCTTATTCTTGGCTCCATTGGTATCCTTGGTACCAAATGCAGCCACATCTCCTGTTCTTATCATCGTTGGTGCCCTTATGTTAGGTGCTATCCGCAATATCGACTTCGATGATTGGACAGAAGGATTTCCTGCATTCCTCGTTATCGTATTGATGCCGTTCACATACAGCATCGCTAACGGTATCTCTGCAGGTCTTATTGCATACCCTCTACTCAAAATCATTGCAGGTCGTGCAAAAGAAGTTAACTGGATTATGTACGTATTAGCGGTACTCGTTATCATCCGTTACGTATTCTTCTAATTAATAGCTAAAAGAACCTATCTCCAAAGATATTAGTCATTGAACCGCCCCCTTAATGTTAGACCAAAAATCTTAACATTATGGAGGTCGGTTCACTTTAATATCTAATGGATAGGTTCTTTTTTTAGTGCTATTTAGTATTAACGAATTGTTTCACACCAATTAAGTCTGTACGACTTGGATCGATATCTTTTAACGGCACTACATGATTTCTATAAAAGTCTGCTTCAGATGCTTTCACAGGCACTTGGAAGACCAAGAAATACGCCATATTATCCTTGTACCACGTAACACTGCGCACTAAGCCCTTATCTACATCCCCTGTATATTGAACCTCCCCTATTGGGGTAGAGTCACTCCACTGTACGTCATGATACTCCATTGGAATATATTCTTCAGGCCATACAGTATCCATAGAGTAGCTCATGCGGAAGACCATCGTATGATTTACCCAACGACCGCTGCGCTCTTGATACTCTTCACCTTGCTTCCAATATACAGTTTCTAATACATCATTGTCATAAAAATGTGTAGCATAGTATGTATAGCCAAACGGTAAATAACTTGGTACAGATACGTCATAGGACATCTTATGAGATGCATTAATTACACCGCTAGGTAAACCGATGGTTTTTCTCGTAAGTATAGGCCACACAGAATTCGTATGTGTACGCAATGGCAACCCAATCGTTTCATAAGGAAGCCAATCCGGATCATCATTTTGTTTAACCTTTTTCGCATCGTTTTCTTCAACATTTTGCTTATCATTGCGGTCACCACGTAGTCGAGTATCATCAGCAGCTACGTTACTCACAGGACCTACAGAGTCTACAATTTTGCTTACAAAGCTTTGGTTTCTTGAAGAAGCAAAGTAGAGCATATACACTTTGTGATCTTTTTCCCAATAAGCGATTTGAATAGCGTCTTTACTATAACCTAACGTATGTACAGAAATCCCATTAGGGGTAGTAAAGCTAACTGCATCCTTAGCATTGTACTTTGTCTTTCTAATATAGGCGTTACCACTGTATCAATAGCCCAACCCATGCGATATACAATATCTGTATTAGAGAAGGTTAGCTTCGGACCAAATTCTCCATCACGACCCGTTTCCGTATATACAATTTCTAATACGTCATGGTCCTTGGCCTTTACATCACGTACTGCATAGTCTTTAGGCATATAAGACGGAACTTGTATAGGATAGCCAAATTCCTGCACAGTACTCTCAATATTAGTTTCAACTAAATCATAATCATCAACTTGATCATACCAACGATAACGATCAGAGAGTTTTTTATTATCATCGATGAGCTTTTTATTATCTATATCTACATCTCGTTCAACAGGAACCGTATTGCCATTTTTATCTATTAACGGGTATGTAGCACTAACTGGCTTCACCCCAAAGGTACTTACTGCCGTAGCCATCGCGGCACATAAAACAGCAGATGTTATTATTTTCTTCATATTCTCTCCTCTTCGAGCGGTTACACATATTTCGCTTTATTCCAAATAAATTGCTACGTGAACTATCTATTTTTTTACAGACCCCACATGTTCCTTATAGAATTCAGCATCAACTGATTTTACAGATTCTAAGAACAATAAGGAATATGCCATACCGTCTTTTGTCCACGTAATGCTGCGAATTAGTTGTGCTGCTGGATCACCAGTGTAAAAGACTTCGCCAGATTCACCTTGTTCAGACCATTCAAAATCCTTATACTCACCGGGAACATACGGTACATCTTTTACATCGTTCACTGAATAGCCCATTCTATAAACGAAAATACTACCAGAGTTTCTCTTCCCAACTCGATATGTTTGGGAATTTTTTATAAAATATACAACCTCTAATACATCATTTTTGTCTTGCCGCACTGTATAAATTTCATAGCCATAAGGGATATAACTAGGTGCCTTAACTTCATATGGAAGCTTCTGAACTGCCTCTTTTAGTTGTCCCTTAAAAGTATGAGCCTTTTTTGTATTCTCTATAGGCCAATCATGAAAGTGCCACTGTAAGCTATCAGTTCTAGGCTCTACATTTTTAAAATTATGTCCTAGCTTATGTGTTTTAGTGGATCCAGCCTGATCTGTAATATCAGGAGTATCTATAGTTTCTGCTGTGGCCATTCCTACAGATAATAACCCAGCAGCGATAACAGCTAAAATGCTCTTATATATTGTTTTCCTCATATTCTCTCCTATTACAAAAATTTATAATATACTCCACACATATAATGATATATTTTCTTATTTATATCAAAATCAAGCTACCGTTTCTGTAGCTCTAGCTACTTCATAAAACTTTTATCTTTCCTTTTGTGAAAGCATCGTCACAACCAAATAATGTATCTAATGCTTGGGTTCGATATAAAAAATCCTACTGAACGCTATATCATAATAGAGTTCAATAGGATTGTTGTGTCATTATTTAGTTAATGGAGGCATAATAGTATCTTGTTCAAGTTGTCTTCGCCTTTTGGCCGTATAGTCGACAATTTTAATTTGAACTACGCCCACAGAGTTTACCATGGATTCTGTAAAAGTAAACTCACGACCTGTCTGATGTTTCATCAATACTTGTAATCCATGATCCTTTTCATCAATAGCCTCTAAATAGGTAGCCGCTCCACGGCCCATCACACTGGAATAAACTGAACTATATGCACAAGGAATATCACCACCGGAAACAAGGGCTTCATCACTGCCATCAATTTCGATAAATACATGAGGATTTGCTTTAATCAAGTCAAACTTCTTTCCCTCATGATGCCCATGCACATAGATATAAAGCACCTCATCTATAAATTCAAAACCAAAATGTAAGGGTACTACGTAAGGGTAATCACCATCCATCAGACCTAGGTGAATGATGCGAGTGCTATTTAAAATGCCCTTAATTTCTTCTATATCTGTAACTCTTCTGTCTTGTCGTCTCATAATAACCTCCACGACTTTACGTAAAAGATAATCTATCAATTATTATAGCAAATTATGAAAACCTTTTAACGCATAGTATGCTTTTAAAGGTATGAATATGCTTTCTTTTATTCGTATATTAATAATACTATTTATATGATGTGTCTACTGTAAAAATACATTTGACTTTTTATAATAGATACTGTATTATAAGAAAATAGTTTTATATATTCTATAGATTATAAAAGTTATGGTCATCCATGGCTTTTTGTATTTATAGGTAGTTTGTAGAAAAGAGGTCTTTACTATGTCTGATACGAATCAGTTAGAGCGGGGCCTTAAGAATCGTCACGTACAGTTGCTCGCCATCGGCGGTGCCATTGGTACAGGCTTATTCTTAGGTTCCGGTCGTGCCATTCATTTGGCAGGTCCATCCATTCTTTTTGCATATCTCATTACTGGTCTAGTTTGTTTCTTTGTAATGAGAGCATTAGGGGAATTATTATTATCCAATCTTAATCATCATTCCTTTATCGATTTTGTAGAGGATTACTTAGGTGATCGTGCTGCCTTCATCACAGGATGGACATATTGGTTCTGTTGGCTATCACTAGCCATGGCCGATTTAACGGCCGTCGGACTGTATATGCAATACTGGATACCATGGCTTCCTCAATGGGTACCAGCCCTCGTCGTCTTAATAGCTCTATTACTCATGAACTTAACAGCCGTAAAGCACTTTGGTGAAATGGAATTCTGGTTTGCTATGATCAAGGTTATTGCCATTGTGTCCCTTATCATCATCGGCTTAATCATGATTTTCTCTGGATTTAGTACCGATGCTGGTGTTGCTGCCGCCTTTAGTAATTTATGGAATTACGGCGGATGGTTCCCAAATGGGACAATGGGCTTTATCTTATCCTTCCAAATGGTTGTATTTGCGTTCACCGGCATTGAACTTGTAGGTTTGACAGCAGGTGAAACTGAAAATCCTGAAAAGGTTATTCCAATGGCCATCAATAATATTCCTTTGCGTATTATTTTGTTCTATATCGGTTCTTTAGCCATCATCATGAGTATTTACCCATGGACGGCCGTTAACCCTGCAGCCAGCCCATTTGTGGCCGTATTTACAGCTGTTGGTATTACAGCAGCAGCAGGTATCGTCAACTTTGTTGTACTTACCTCTGCAGCATCTGCCACAAACTCAGGTATTTTTAGTACAGGTCGCATGATCTATGCCCTTGCAAAACGCGGTCACGCACCTAAATCAATGCGTCGCTTAACACATAGTAGCGTGCCATATCAAGCGACTATTTTCTCTGCCGCCGTACTACTTATTACAGTTGTACTTAACTATGTCATGCCAGAAGCAGTCTTCGTTATGATTACATCTATCTCTACATTCTGCTTCATTTTCATCTGGGCTATCATGGTTATTTGCCATTTAAAATATCGCAAAAAAAATTCTGAATTGGCGGCAAAATCTAAATTTAAAATGCCTCTATATCCAGTGATGAACTATTTAATTCTTGCATTCTTTGCGTTCATCCTCATTATCTTGGCCTTGAATGATGACACAAGAGTTGCCTTATTCTTCACACCAGTTTGGTTCATTATCTTGTGGGCCTTCTACTCCATGCTCAATACAGGGGACGAAGATACACTTGAAGAAGAACTATTAGACCTAGCAGGTGCTAAAAAGCAAGCTAAAAACAAACAACAGATGATCACGATGATTATGTAATTTAACACAAAGCCCCTACCTCACCGAGGTAGGGGCTTTCACTATATCCAAACTATTTCAAATTTGGGAAATTAATTTGTTCATAATTTTGTTGATAGATTGAACTATCTCCTATATTTTCATCGTAATTCATGATGGTTCGAATCCGACGACCTTGACTGGTAACGATAATATCTATAGAAGAAGGAATTTCCTGATTCGTTTGTTGTAGATACATATACAAATCCTGCAACGCCTGAGCCTGACGTAATGCTCCTGTTCTATATTTTTCCTTAGATAAACCAGTATTTTTAATAGTTTGACCACTATATACTTGGCCCATCGTATCCGTATAGTAGAAACGAACTGTATTGTCAGATGGTACAGCCTTAATATAGATGGTTTTCCAATTCTTCTTAATCATTGATCTAGTGGATACGGCCACATTATTCACTAATAATTGTGTTTGTTTATTGATTTCTTTTGTAGTACCATTACCTACCGAGATTTCATCATTCGTCGGCATTTGTAACATAGTCATGGTTGGGTCTGGTTTAACTGATTTAGCATCTATAGATTGCATGCCACAAATACTAATTGCAGTCATAACTGCTAATGTGGATAACATAAATTTATTCATATCTCTCTCCATACTATTGGCAATATATGATATCAACAATATTTTATACAATTTATTATAGTAATTAAAATTATAATTATCAAGTACAATCCAGCCCTATATGCAAATGACCGATATTTTCCACTGTTCAGTGGTCAATACCGGTCATTTCTTATATAAAATTAGTTACTAAAATCCGTATCTACAATAGCAAATTGTGTATAATCTGGATAACGGTTATGAAGTTCCGCTTTAATCTTTTCTAATGTACCATGTGGATCTTCTTCGTCAAAGTTAAAGATAATATCATAATAGATAATCTTTTTATCTTCTCGTACGTAGAAAGCATGGATTTGAACTACATTGGTATACAAGCTTATAACTTGATCAAGCGCTTTTTTGATTTCAAGAACTTCTACGCTTGGTTGATTTTCTGCGTATACGCCGACAGTCATATTAATGCCAAACTTTTTATAAAGATGAACAGCGATTCCTTTAGTTAAGGGATGTACCTCGCCCACTGTCATCGTATCTGGCAACGAAATGTGAACAGAACCAATCACTTCACCTGGTCCATAGCTATTTAGCACTAAGTCATATACGCCGCCTACATTTGGGTGTTGTGCAATGGTTTCCTTAATATTACGGATGAGATCGTCATCGGCACGAACACCAAGCAAATGATTATACATATCGCGAAGAATCTCATAGGCCGCTTTCAAAATTAAGAGGGAAATTAGCGCCCCTACATAGCCTTGAATATCTACATTGAAGAAATATACGAGACCTGCGGATACCAATGTAGCAAAGGTAATCACCGCATCAAAGAGAGCATCAATACCAGACGCTACGAGAGCATCGGATTTGTATTTCTCACCTTGAGACTTAATGTATCGCCCCATCACAACCTTTACAACGATGGCAACGGCGATGATGGCAAGGCTTGGAATATCAAATGTGGATACCTCTGGATGAAGAATTTTATCAATCGATTCCTTAAGAGAACCAATACCTGCTCCGAGAATGATGAAAGCAATGGCCATGGTGGTCATATATTCTATACGGCCATGTCCAAATGGATGTTCCTTATCGGCCCCTTTTGCAGCTAGTTTTGTACCGGCAATTGTCAACACCGAGGAAAGAACGTCTGTTAAGTTGTTTACCGCATCAAGGATTATGGCAATGGAATTCGATGCCAAGCCTATTATCATTTTAAAAATGACAAGCACTACATTTCCTATAATGCCCTTGATACTAGCGAGCGTAATACCCCGATTACGTTCAGCACTATTTTCTTGTAAAATCATACTATTACACCTCTTACATACTATATGTACTATATTAACTATTTATATGTGTACGTTTATTTGTATTATAGCTTATGGATTATCATTTGTCACTATATTTTTCGATATATTTTCATGAAATCCATTGATTTTACTGAACTTATCAGTCATTCTCATTTCTCAATTAGAAACTTTTATGTATTTTAAAGTCTATTCAACTACTTAATCCCTATTCTAGTTAAGCTTGAACGGTTATACGCTCTCCAGAACGCATATGTGTAAAAACAACTTTCATTGCCCGTAGTGCAAATGGTTCTCCCGTAAATTTTGCCCCATACAATGTATCCCCTACCAAAGGATGACCTATATGGCTAAAGGCCACACGGATTTGATGTGTTTTACCTGTATATAAACGAACTGCCACTGCTGTACAAGGCTGATTGCCTAAGTTATGCACAGAATTATCCACAATTCCACCCTGTTTATCCACAGTATTTAATATGCTGTCCACATTTTCACGGGGTATATCCACAGTATTTTGTAGGTTATGCACAGAGTTATCCACAACCCCATTCGGATATCGGTGTAAAACGGTAAAATCAGTCCGTGTTTCTTTCCCCTTAGAATTTACTTCGTAATGAATGCCATCAATACTTCTATCCATAGGAAGCACCAACGAATCCGAATCTGATTCGACAAGGCCTTCAACAATAGCCATGTACCACTTTTCAAATGTGTTATCATCCATTTGTTGTTGATATAAGCTTTGGGCTAGACCGCTTTTAGCAATTACAATACAGCCTGTTGTATCGCGGTCAAGACGGTTCAAAAAACGTACTTTTCGCTTAATACCATGTTCCATAAAATAATGGGCAATGCCATTAGCAAGGGATACTTGATCTTTTGAGTTTACCGTAACACCGGCAGGCTTATCCACAATGAGCAAATCGTCATCTTCATAGAGAATATGTAAATCCATTGCAACTGGCTCATGATCAATCTTCTCTTTGGCCATAGCTATCCAAATTTCATCATCTACGGCAACCTCTGTATGAGGTGTTGCTTTGTGACCATTTACATGGATTAATTTCTCATCAAATAACTTTACCATCGCTTTTCTTGGATATTTAGTATCTAACAGATTCCCTAATGTTATAGCATCTGTAGTTGCATGTTGTATGGATTCTATATCCTGGGTAGTAACTGACCAAAAAATATCATCTGGTCTATGCGTTTTTCGTGCCATTACATACTCCTTTCTACGAGTTTTACATCCCTTGGCATATAATCAAGGAATGCACTTGGCGCTGTGCCTTGGCCCCGTTGTGATTCATTGGTATAGGTAATAACCAGCTCCTGTTTTGGTCGCGTAATGGCCACATAGAACAAGCGTTTTTCTTCATCCTCATTGCCCTCGCGTAAGGACATAAAACTTGGGAAGATTCCTTGATTCATACCCGCCAAAAATACATGGTCAAACTCACTACCCTTTGCTTGATGAACCGTAATAATCGGTATCTTAGATTGTTTACTCATCTGTTGTGGCTCACCAGCCGTCAAGGCAGCTAATTGCAAAATATGATTAAGACGAGCTAATCCCGTTGTACCTTCATATTCCTTATCTAATGATTCCATAATACGATACAAATCTCGTATATGTTCAACCTTGGCCATTTCGCCATGACTCTTATAATAGTCTAGTACGCCCATTTGATTCATAATATAGGCCAATAATTCCGTAGGATTATCGGTATGCATCTTTCTGCGCAAGGTTGCCATTTGAGACGCAATCGTTGTGAAAGCCGCCTTATATTGATTAATAGCTACCATGCGATCCGTCGTTGTGGGCACAATATTTTCACGGACTGCGTAGATTAATAATTGGCCCGTAGCGATAATATCATCCATCGCATTATGGGTAGGCGTATGATTGATAGGAAAATATTTTGATAAAAATCCTAACTTATGATTTCCAGTGTTGGATAGAACCGTCTAAAGATATCTAATGTATCATATACGGCCTTAAATTGAGGCTCGCCTAAATTATGGCGCGCTAATTCATGGCTCAAAATGCTAATGTCATAATTTACATTATGACCTACAATGATACGATTGTTAGAAAATTCTTTGAAAGCCTCCAATACGACCTTTGGACTTTCACCATGCTCTGCTAAATATGTATCCGAAAAGCCATGAACAAGTTGGGATGTGCCCACCGATTTACCAGGATTGATAAACCGTTCAAACCGTTCTATTTCATTGCCATCTTTATCAATGCGCATCGCCGCAATTTGTATAATTCTATCTTGTGTCGTATCCGTACCAGTGCTTTCTACATCGTATACCACCACTTCACCCACCTCAAGACCAGCTACCAATTTGGCATATGGCTCAGCTTCAAAAATGGGCATATCCATAAAATCCGTCAATTTTAGCCCTACACTACGATTTTTTGGACTTTCAATATCGCGAATACGCGCGTCGCCAATGCCCGATACATAGCGTTTAATAATGCGTTTCGCACTGACCGCATCATTAGGATTCATCAAGAGCTTAAAGTACGCCATGATATCCTTGATTTCCTGACGTCGGAAGAACTTATATTCATCAATAATCATAAACGGACGACGTTCAGATTCTGGTTTCTCTTGATTATATCGTTCAAATTGTTCACTTAAACGCTGTGCCTTGCGATTATCACGAACCAACACACCGATAGATGCGTCCTTTGGAAGCGCGCAAATACGGTCATAAATAAATTTTGATTCCGTATATTCATTGCGACAACCTTTCACAAGGATAGGTGCCCCATCACTAGCACTGTTGGCCTCTGGCATTTCATCATATACATCGCCTACCAATTGAGGAAACATCGTTTGCAATGTTTTGAAAGCCATCGTGAACAAAGTACGGTTGGAGCGATAGTTTTTATAGAATATGATTTTTAGAGGATTAAAATCACGGGTAAATGCCTCTAATAAACGGAACGGATCTGAGCCGCGCCATTCGTAGATAGTTTGGAAATAGTCGCCACATAAAAGAACGTGATTGCCTTCCCATAACATTTCCATAACCTTATATTCTAATGAGCCCGTATCTTGCATTTCATCAACGGAAATATATTGATAGCGACTACGCCAGCGTTCTCGAATATCTGGATTTTGAAATAGTCGATGCACACCACAGATTAAATCAGTAAAATCGACGCCGTGAACGGATTGTAAACTTTCATCATAACGAGCAATCCATTCATGACCATGCGCCCAAAGTCCGACAAGTCATCAGTAGCAAGAGTATTGTAATTGTAAAATAATTTCTCTATTTGCTTAGATTGCTCCTGCTCTAAACGTTGTATCGTTCGTTTGTAATCATCTATCAACGATTCAGAATAGAATTCATACACAGAACGATATTCCTTTACCATGCTTATAAGGCTAGCAAAGTTCATATCCCGCATATTTCTCGGTTTATATGGCAAATATAGTTCTTTACAATCCTCTTCATCAAATATAGTCACATCTGTATAGAGCGACTCATCTCGCTTGCCCTCTTGTTGAAGAACGTAAAAACAAAAGCTGTGGAACGTACTAATCTCCACAGCCTTTGCAGGTTGGCCAACGAGGGATTCGATGCGCGACTTCATCTCTTGTGCCGCCTTGTTCGTAAAGGTCATGCACAAAATCTGATGCGCCTCGCAGCGGCCACTTTCAATAATATGGGCCACTCGATAAGCCAGTGTATTCGTTTTTCCCGTCCCAGCGGACGCCAACAAGAGGAGGTTTCTATCTAGTTCATCGATGACGCGTTGTTGTTCGCTATTGATAACCATGATATCCTCTCCTTATTTTATAAGCCGTAGTATAGAGCGGCCAGTACCATCGGAATAGGGCCAAATAGTACGGTCAAAGCCCACACACCAAAGCCAATATCCATTGGTATATGCAATACATGAATGCATACCATGTATGTCACAATGCCTAATACTACATTTAGAGCTACCTTTTTAATAGTAAAAAAAGCAAGTTTCAAGGCGATAACAATGACCAATACAGATATAATCGCCTCAGTCATAGGCGCTGCCAATAATGGCGCGAGTAATATGTTCATATTATCCTTTCATCTCCTGACGGTTTACAACGGCACCGCCCAAGGTCAATTCATCGGCATATTCGATATCTCCACCTACAGGAACACCGCGGGCAATACGCGTTACCTTGATGCCAGTCGGTGCTAGTAGACGTGCCAAATATAAGGCCGTCGCCTCCCCTTCTACATCAGGGTCCGTTGCGAGAATAACCTCTTGTACGACACCATCACGCAAACGAGCAATCAACTCTTTAACGCGAATGTCTTCAGCACCGATGCCCTCTAAAGGCGACAACGCCCCCTCTAAGACATGGTAGAGCCCCTTGTAATCACCGCTGCGTTCAATGGCAATCACATCACGAGACGTTTCAACCACCATAATCGTGGTTTGATCCCGATTAGGATTAGAGCAAAATTCACAAGGGTCCTGCGCAGATAGATTAAAACAGATAGAACAATGGCGGGTTGCCCCTTTAGCTTCAACAATGGTATTGACCAATCGGTCCACCTCTTCTTGCGGCATTTCCACAAGATGGTATGCCAAGCGACGGGCAGATTTAGAGCCAATGCCTGGCAATCTGCGCAACTGTTCTACGAGCCGTTCTAATGCGTTTGTCATTTAGAATAAACCTGTTGGCAAGTTAAGACCACCTGTTACCTTGCCCATTTCTTGAGACAATAGGTCATCTACTTTTTTTATTGTTTAATAATAGCAAAATGCATTACCAAATCTTCAAGATTCTCTAATATCTTCATACCAACTGCGTATGGTTCAATTCTCAAAGATTCAATCATCTTTTCACCATCTGAATAACGGTACAAGCCGCCCACCTATTGATGTCACTGTACGAGTTTTTAACTCCTCTTGGGTATCTCTTTCATATCAGTCATTTTTTTATGAACTTTTTTCATCATGCCCGCCATATTGCCCCATACCTTTACCGAACATTGTATTTCCTTATAGACTGTGAAAGTCCCTGTAATAATAAATTATCATATATACTAAAAATATAATTTACCTTTCTATGACCTCTACATATATGTCATGGTCTTCTGAGAGTTTCTCTAATGTTTTAGCCAACAGTGGGTTTTGTTGTTCTCTCAACGCTTCATGTGTTCGTGGTCCCACTCGGCTACGCTGGGACGGCTTCTACCTCCGTTGCGGCAATTGCTATTCATAGCCGATGGATAACTTCACCATCATCGGTCATTACCTGTGTTCCATCTAAACCTCATAACGGGTATACCGCCATCATCATAGAGTCGTCGTTTTCAGCTACGAATCCTCATCGCCTCATTGCTTGGTAGTTTTATACCTCTTGCTTAAGAGTACCTAACGCGCCCTCTCTAGTATTATTACGAGCTTCGAGCCGATAGGGCGGTTTTACATCACCAGATACATCTTGGGTTTAGATTGTATAGTAGCTCTAGATTCCTCTTCAGTATCCTGAGTCGCCAGGCGTAGATATACCGTCTCATCATTATCAAGTGTCTGTCAACAGGTGTTTCAACAACTGGTGTGGGCTGTGCCTTCTTTAGTTGTACAGCTCGATTAGACTGTGCCCATCAGGCCATCATATATTCTTTATAGACATCTGTCTCTATATCAACAACTTCTGGCACACGGAATAGCCCAATGCATATTGGAACGCTAATGCACTTCTCTTGCGATTTGCTTCATTAGTAGCCAAGGTAAGGGATATTCCCTTTTTAAAAGCTACTACTGCTTTTTCACGATCTACATAAATAACTTGGCCTTGACCAATAATATTATATGCTAATCCCTTATCGCTGTCCTTTAGATATTTTATCACAGTAGTCTGAATGGTTCTATATTCCCCGGAGTCCACCATGGTTTCACCGATAACAGCGACTTGGCTAATACCTGTATTCTTCTGACGGCCCGTATGTCTCGTCGTTCGAGACGTACCAGTCTTAGGTTGTACTGCACCAGAATTCTTCATCGGTGGTGGTGTCATACCAACACCATGCATAGGTGCCGTAATTGGTGGCGGTGTCAAACCTGTAGCAGCCGTTTGATTACTACCGCTAGGTTTCGATTCCGCTACAGTAGGTGCAGGCTTATAATTTGTTGGCACTTCATGAATCGTAACAGATTCGTATTCCTCCATAGGCGGTGGAATAAAATCATCATCTACCACATTAGACCTTGATGCATTAGGTGTAGCCACAAAATTAATAGATGGCGCCGCCATCGGTGGGCCTTGTTGTTCCAACTTAGCTAATCGATTAAGAAGCCCTTCGCGAGATTCTCGCTCTGAATGTTCCAAGGCGGATAAGCGTTCTTCTACATCATCATTTGCTTTTGAAATACCAGCACATAATACGAGTAATCCCATTTCAATAACAGTCCGTGGGTTATCTACCTGTTTCGCATCGCTCATGATGGATTGTAACTGTTTAATATATTGATTGATGGTACCAAACTCAATGTCTTGTGCTTGTTCTAAGAATTCAGTGCGGAACGAATCATATACCTTTAATTCCTCAGCATCAGGAGCGACCTTAGCAATCAATAAAGCCCGTAAGTGTTGCGTAAGGGCCTCCATGATTTGAGCCCCATCACGTCCTTCACTAAGCGCATTTTGAATATATTTTAATACGGCTGGCCCATCTCCATCGTGCAAGGCAGATAGGAATTTGATAATCCAGTCCTTACTAACGAGGCCAATGAGTTCCTCTACAACGGCCGGTGTAATCTCGCCGCTGGCCATGCCCACACATTGATCGAGAATACTTAACGCATCGCGCAAGCCACCATCCGCATGAACCGCGATGAGACGTGCTGCATTATCTTCTAAGGCAAAGCCTTCTTTATCTGCAACATATTGTAACCGCTGTGCAATATCATCAGATGTGATACGTCTAAATGTATATCGTTGGCAACGAGATACGATGGTAACAGGCAGTTTTTCAATCTCAGTGGTCGCAAAGATGAACATCACGTGATCTGGTGGTTCCTCTATCGTCTTTAATAGGGCATTCCACGCTTCATTGGTAAGCATATGGGCTTCGTCGATGATGAATACCTTTTTACGCCCCTCTACAGGCATAAACTTTACGCTTTCACGTAAAGCACGAATCTCATCGATACCACGATTCGATGCCGCATCAATTTCGAGGACGTCCATAGACTGACCACTCAAAATCGATTTACATACGCTACATTCATTACAAGGATGGTCAGTAGGGCCATGTTCACAATTAATGGCACGTGCAAAAATCTTAGCCATACTCGTCTTACCAGTCCCGCGCGGGCCGGCAAATAGATACGCATGAGCCACCTTATCCTCGCGAATAGCGCGCATCAACGTATCTGATACCTGATGTTGCCCAACCACATCGGTAAACGTCTGCGGACGATACTTACGATATAGCGCCATATATGCCATAGGAACACCCCCCTTTCCCTGTAAACAGTCCGTAATTAGCAATACTTTATTATACCATATTACACAAAAAAGAGGGCGTCCTTTCACGTCCTCTTTGCATGTAACTAATACCCGTTTTAGCTTCAATAATAGGATAAAAAAAGCGGCCCCCAAGGCCGCCTTGCAATATTCGATCACGACAGCCCCCGGGTTCCCCGTGGCACATGAAGGTTACCGCTTAGTGCTGCTACCTCTCAGTCCTGACACGATTCACAGGCCCCCATTGCACGGGCCCGAGAACTGCCATGATCCAATATTGCAATACAAATATTATACATGAAAATGCCTCTATAGTCAAAACTATAGAGGCATTCTACATTACATTCTCTCTAAGTTATATTAGATTAGAACTTATTTTTGCATATTTTTCTCTTTTAAATGCAGCCAATTGAGCTTCTTCTAAGGACAAGCCTTGTTCTTTGAATCGTTCAATAGCAGCATGCATTTCTTCGTATGCTACAGGAACAACCTTAGTAAATCTATTTGGCAAAGTTATTCCAGTTTTTCAAGGATATGACGGCCTTTTGTGGAATTAGTATGCAATACATGTTGTTCGACTAATTCTTTGATGCGTTTAAGGTCATCATTATTAGCAGGACGTAATTCTACAAGACCAGTATTTACATAACGTTCATCGCAATCGAGGATGTACGCATAGCCGCCGGACATACCGGCTGCGAAGTTACGACCAATTTTACCGAGTACGAGAACCTCGCCACCTGTCATGTATTCACAACCATGGTCGCCTACACCTTCCACAACAGCTGTAATACCACTGTTACGAACGGCGAAACGTTCACCAGCTACACCATTGATATAGGATTTACCAGATGTAGCACCATAGAAGGCAACGTTGCCGATAAGGATATTTTCGTCAGCTTCAAAGATAGATTTCTTAGGTGGATAAACAACGATGGTACCGCCGGATAAACCTTTACCGAGGTAGTCATTCGCATCCCCTTCGAGTTCTAATGTCATGCCTTTTGGAATGAAAGCACCAAAGGATTGACCTGCAGAACCTTCAAAGTTCAACTTGATTGTGTTATCTGGGAAGTCCGCTTTCACCATAACGACGTGTTACCTCAGAACCAACTAATGTACCTACTACACGGTTAATGTTGTTGATAGCCAATTTAGCGCGAATAGGTTTTTGATCTTCGATAGCAGGACGGCACATACGCAAGAGTTTGGACATATCCAATGTGCGTTCCAATTCATGGTCTTGATCGATGGTATGCATATGACCAACAGACGCATCGATGTATGGATGGAACAAGATACGTTTCAAATCGACACGAGACAATTTGAAGTTATCGTCTTGAGATTTTTGACGAACAAGGTCAATACGGCCAACGAGTTCAGCTACGGAACGGATACCTAAGCGAGCCATGATTTCACGCAATTCACGTGCAATGAAGATCATCAAGTTTTCTACATATTCAGGTTTGCCGTTGAAACGAGCACGCAATTTTTCATCTTGTGTAGCCACGCCATAAGGGCATGTGTTGAGGTTACATACACGAGCCATTTTACAGCCTACAGCTACAAGTGGTAATGTACCGAAACCAAACAACTCAGCACCAAGCATAGCCGCAACAGCTACGTCGAAACCAGTCATCAATTTAGAGTCTACCTCTAATTGAACGCGGTCACGCAAACGATTAAGCATCAATGTTTGATGAGTTTCAGATAAACCAAGTTCCCAAGGCACACCAGCGTGTTTACAGATGTACGACCAGCCGCACCTGTACCGCCGTCATAACCGGAAATCAAGATATTATCTGCTTTTGCTTTCGCCACACCAGCTGCGATAGTACCAACGCCAGCTTCGGAAGTCAATTTAACGGAAATGCGAGCATCTTTATTGACGCATTTCAAATCGTAAATTAATTCCGCCAAGTCTTCGATGGAGTAAATATCATGATGTGGTGGAGGAGAAACAAGTTCTACACCTGGTGTGGAGTGACGAGCCTTACCGATTTCAGGATATACCTTTTTACCTGGCAATTGACCACCTTCACCTGGTTTAGCACCTTGTGCACATTTGATTTGCAATTCTTTTGCATGAATCAAGTAATTAGCAGTTACACCGAAACGACCGGATGCAATTTGTTTTACTTCAGAGTTCATGCTATCCCCATTAGGCAATGGTTTAAAGCGTGCAGAGTCTTCGCCACCTTCACCGGAGTTAGATGTAGAACCAAGACGATTCATGGCAATAGCGATTGTTTCATGCGCTTCTTTACTGATCGCACCATAACTCATAGCGCCTGCTTTAAAGCGTTTTACGATGGATTCTTCAGGTTCAACCTCTTCAATAGGAATACCGCCGCCTACAGGATAGTTCAATTCCATCAAGGAGCGCAATGTAACGTGGTAATCGTTGCGGATAGCTTTAGAGTATTCTTTATATTTAGCATAGTCGCCGTTGATAAGAGATTCTTGTAAAAGATCAATTGTTTTAGGGTTGAATAAATGTTCTTCCCCGTCTTTTACAGGGCCGTACCAACCGCCTGGTTCAAGCACAGATTCGTCGGATTTGAAAGCACGGTCATAACGAGCCAATGCTTCATTGGCAACGCCTACAAGACCAATACCGCCAATACGAGTTGGTGTATTTACGAAGAACTTATTAATAAAGTTAGTGTTCAAGCCCAAGGCTTCGAAGATTTGTGCACCATGATAGGAACGAACTGTGGAGATGCCCATTTTGGACATAACCTTCATAATGCCGCCTACAGCTGCTTTAATGTAGTTCTTTTCTGCTTGTTCAGGTGTAATATCACCAAGACGTTTACGAGCTTGTAAATCGCGTACGGTTTCAAGAGCCAAGTAAGGATTGATAGCTGTTACACCATAACCGATCAATGTACAGAAATGATGTACTTCGCGAGGCTCACCAGATTCGAGGATAAGACCAATTTCTGTGCGCAATACTTTTCTAATTAAGTGATTATGAACAGCTGCTACAGCTAACAACGCTGGAATTGGTGCATGATTTTCATCAACTCCACGGTCAGATAAAATCAATACATTTTGCTCTGTACGTGCTGCTTCTTCTGCTTTTTCGCACAATTCATTCAACGCATCACGCAAGCCATCCGCACCCTTAGTTGGGTCGAAGAGGATTGGCAATGTCACAGATTTCATGCGACGGCAGTCAAGAGCCTTAATGGACGCCAATTCTTGATTTGTAAGAATTGGTGTACGCATGGACAACGCATAAGTACCAGCTTTATTAGGATCTGTTAAGTTACCAGAGTTACCAAGCATAACACGAGTAGATGTAACCATTTCCTCACGAATGGAGTCGATTGGAGGATTTGTTACTTGTGCGAACATTTGCTTGAAGTAGCTGTATAACAATTGTGGTTTATCAGAGAGGATTGCCAAAGGCGCATCGGCACCCATTGCACCTACAGGGTCTTTACCATCTTTTGCCATAGGTACGATCATACGTACAAGATCTTCTTGAGTATAACCAAAGGCTTGTTGCTTTTTGAACAAATCTTCTACTTTTGGAATATCGCTTTCATCAGCTTGAGTAATTTCAGACAAGTGGATAACATGTTCTTTTACCCATTCATTATATGGCAATTCAGTAGCAACGCGTTGTTTGATTTCTTCGTCGGAAATAATGCGTTGTTCCTCTGTATCGATGAGAAGCATTTTGCCTGGTTCCAAACGACCTTTAGCGCGAATATTTTCAGCGTTTTCGTTTACTACACCCACTTCGGACGCCATAATAACGCGATCATCAGTTGTTACATAGTAACGAGCAGGACGCAAACCATTACGGTCAAGTACGCCACCGATAACAGTACCATCAGTGAAGCCCATAGCGGCAGGACCATCCCATGGTTCCATCATGAAGCTATTGAACTCGTAGAAGTCATGTTTTTCTTGGCTCATGAGATTATTGCGTTCCCAAGGTTCAGGAATCATCATCATGATCGCATGAGGCAAGGAACGACCTGTCATGTGCAAGAATTCCAAATGTGTTATCGAACATAGCAGAGTCAGAACCGCTGTCATCTACTACAGGGAATACCTTTTTAATATCTGGGAATAATGGAGATTCTGCTTTACCTTCACGAGCATTGATCCAGTTTACGTTACCACGGATTGTGTTGATTTCACCATTGTGCACTAAGAAACGGTTAGGATGCGCCCGAGCCCAGCTTGGGAATGTATTCGTACTGAAACGGGAGTGAACCATAGCCAATGCAGATGTGAAATCAAGGTCGCTCAAATCAAGGTAGAAGTCACGCAATTGACCAGGAGTCAACATACCTTTATATACAATTGTTTTAGAGGACAAGGATGCAATATAAAAGTCACTAGATAGTTCCTTACTCAATGGGATAATGCGTTTTTCCGCCAATTTACGGATAACATATAATTTACGTTCAAATTCCGCATTATTCGTTACATCAGGGCCTTTACCAATGAGAATTTGGATCATCCAAGGACGAATAGCAGCCGCTTCCTTACCAACTTTAGTACCATCTACAGGCACTTCACGCCAACCGAGAACGACTTGCCCCTCTTCGCGTACTACTTCTTCAAAAATACGTTTTTGCTCATTGCGAAGACTTTCATATTTATGCGCAAAAATCATGCCCACACCATATTCACCTGCTGCAGGTAAATTAATGCCCAACACTTCGCATTCACGTTTAAAAAATTCATGTGGAATTTGTACCAAGATACCAGCACCATCGCCTGTATCCTTATCTGCACCAGCACCACCACGATGTTCAAGACGCTCTAAAATACGCAAGCCATCATCGATGATATCATGGGATTTTTTGCCCTTAATATTTACGACAAAACCCATACCACAGGCATCTTTTTCAAATTGGCTACTATACATGCCATTTGCTTCGAGTCTAGCCTGATCTAAACGTTGTTGTTCAATAACGCTACCATTCATCTCCATAGCTTTTGTACTCCTTCTCATATCACTTGATGTTTCACAACCTCTATAATCATTATATATAAGCCTTGTGAAAGTTACTTCCATTTCAATATTCATATAAAATTTAGATTCTATAGAATTTAATGTCTATACACAGTATACCAAAGTCCACTGTAAATTGATAATATAAAAACCGCAATCTAACTTGCGGTAAAATCATAGCCATATGCGTATTTTGTATACATGATTCATTATAGGAAAACAAAAAGGGGTAAAATTTTTCCACCAGCCGATTCCACTTAGCCCTCAAGGCTTCGTATGGCTAGCGTCAAAACTTTAACCCCTTCCCTTTACAGTACTACTACTGGTAGTTATAGATTAAGCAAACACTTCATCAAAGCATGCTTCATCAATCAACGTTCCTACATAGAAATCGCTGAAGATACCATATCGTGCACTCGCTTCTTCAAAGCGCATATCATAAACAATTTTCTTGAATTGGATGTCATCATTACTAAAAATAGTAACGCCCCATTCCCAATCATCAAGACCAACACCACCTGTAGTGTACTCAGATAGTACTTCTAAATATGGTCTACCAGTGATGCCATGCTCACGCATCATACGACCGCGTTCCTCTGGAGGCAACATATACCAATTATCATTGCCTTCACGCTTCTTCGTCATATTATAAAAACAAATATATTTATCCTTTGGTACAGTTGGATACAATTTCGCATCCACCTCAGGCGTATCAAGCTTAGCTTTCACATATGCACTAACCTCGGTTACAGACGTATAAGAATACGTTTGAACAAGCACAGACGCAATCGTTAAACGACGGAATTTGCGTTCCCATTTTGCCAAATCCTCAAGAGACGGCGCCAAAATCCACAACAAAAGATCGCCCTTATAACCATTCACATCATAGAATGCATAACTGCCTTCTTTAGCTTGGTGCATAGACTCCAACTCAGCCAAAAACGCCTTTAACTCACCGCGAGCCTCAGCCTTCTCCTCTGCATCAAAACAATTCCAAGCACTAAAATCCATGGAAAACACCATATGTTGACTATGCCACCCCTCAACAGTAGGAATTGCCTTACCCATACAATCACTCCTTTTCACATAAAATATATAAAATACAATTTACAATTACAAAATCGAGCCCCTAGCCCGAAGACCGTTCTCCTCTAACCTAGGCTAAAGGACCTTGTACTAGCTGGAGACTAAAATCCGCTACAGTAGGCAATGGATAAGCCTTCTGAAGCGACTTTAGTAAGTCGAGGCCCTAGGCCGAAGACCGTTCACATCTAGTTTAGGCTAAAGGACCTTGTGTATCGGTTACCAGAAGTACTCTACAGTAGGCGATGAATTACGGTTTAACCTACAGCAGGTGCGGGATGGACTTCAGGAGGCGACTTTAGTAGGTCAAGGCCCTAGGCCGAAGACCGTTAAGCTAGCTGGAGCCTAATGAAGCCCATCTCGTACCGGCAACGTAGTGGCTATTACCAAAATCCATCGCCGACTACGTAGAATCATCTGGACAACCGTTGCACAAGCTCCTTAGCCTGTTTCACCCCATCCGGTATCCCAATCCCATCAAACGGTGTCCCAATGAGATACAAATTAGGATAATGTTCTTTCACATGCTCCCGAACGGCTGCGATAGCAGCACGATGGCCCACATTATATTGAGGCATGCAATGTATTAAACGATTGATTTTAATCCACTCTGGATTTGCATTAAAGTTCATAATACGTTGAATTTCTTTAAGAGCTAATGCAGAAAGTTCTTCATCACTATAGCGTTCCACCACATCATTACCAGGTTTACCGATAAAAACGCGAAGAACGATTTTATCATCTGGCGTTGTTTGTGGCCATTTTTGATTTAATATGGTACACGCTGTTAATGGTGTATCCGTTTTACGAGTAATCAACAAGCCAGAGCCTTTTAGTTCGCCATCAAAGGTCGCTTTATCAAAGGCCATGATTGCAATAGCACAACTGGATTGTTCCATATTGCGTACGCCATCAAATTCAGTATCTCTAATAAACCAATCTTTATACGTAGCCGGTGGTGTAGAGATAATCAACATATCAGAGGTTTCTTCTAAGCCATTCACATTATAACGATACACTGCATCAGCATACGATATATCTCGAACAAGGGCCTTAGTAGTCAATGTAACATTGGATGGCATTTGTTCCACAATCGCACTTACCACGCTTTCAAGACCACCCGTTAATTGTCTAAACATACCGGATTGTGATGCGGTTCCTTTTGATGCTTTTAGATTTCCATTCGTTCGCTGAATACTAGATTGTTTCTTATCAAATTGAGCGTCCGTCATCGTTCCTTTACCAGCACGGGGAACGTCGCCTTCATTAACAGCACCTTTAGCAGCCTTAGAGACACCTGCCTTTTGATGGCTCATCTTAGCAGCAATCATGCCTTTAACCATATTGCCATATTTTTGTTCTACTTGAATAAAATGAGGGAATGTAGATAATAGACTGATTTTATAAATATCGCCACCATAAATACCTGCCAATAATGGCTCAATTAATTTATCCATCATTTCTTGACCTAAATGATAGCGGAAGAAATGACCAATCGATACATCACCGTGAGCATCTAAGGGATACGGTTTCTTAAAATAATCAAGACCAGCACGCAATTTACCAGCCCAGGAAATTAAGGTCGCTTTCACAAAAGGCATCATTTCCGTAGGAACGCCCATGATGGAACCACCTGGAATTGGGTGAATGTTGCCACGGTCATACACATAGGCCTGCCCCTTTCATTGGATACAAGCGTATCTGCTAGACCAAGATCTGTAATGAGATCCGTCATTTCCGTTTTGCGGCCCAAGTAGGAATCCGGTCCTAACTCAACAACAAAATCATCTACTTGTTTTGTTTGAATTTTACCGCCAAATCGAGGGGCCTGTTCATATAATTGTATCTGCCAATCTGGTTTGGCATGGCCTAAATAATAGGCTGCAGTAAGCCCCGTAAGGCCACCACCAACAATCGTTACCTTCACTTATTAATCCTTTCTCGTATAGCCTTTGCCATGGCCTCCATAAATAGGGTATTTCCATTGGGCATAGGCAGACGTTCATATGTAGCCCCAGCATTTTCAACGATATTCCGACAAATAATATCATTATCATACAAAATTTCTACATGATCGCTAACAAACCCAAAAGGAATACATACAATCCGTTTTGCTCCATCTATAAGAGCCTGTTCAATGACACTTTCAATGGTAGGACCTAACCATTCACCATAGGGCGCCGCACTTTGCCATGCCTGATACCAGTGATTAAGGCCTACCATTTTTGCAATTTGAGTTGATGCGGACATGACTTCATCTTCATAGCTACCAACCGTTGAAGTAGGTACACTATGGGCAGAGAAAATACAGGCTGTATCAGCTTGTAATGGATTTGCGGCCATCAACTGTGAACGCCAGTATTCAAAAAACTGTGGTTTATTCCACCAAGATTTGATAATTTCACAAGATATATCCGGATACGCTCGTAATATAGAATGTAATTTCCGTTCATATGCGCCCGTTCCAACCATAGAATAAAACGGCGATGTGACAATGCATACAATAGAAGTATACCCTGCAGTTGCTATGGATTCTATAGCTTGTTCCATACTATTAGGCATATGAAGATAGGCCAAATACATCGCGTCTATCGCCAATAGGGATGTAAGAGTTTTCTTTTGCTCTTCCCCCATCGTTTGCAACAGCTTATTATCCCATTGTCCGATGGCATCATAACGAGCAGTTAGAACCTTCAATTCTCGTTCTGTCGGAATTTTTCCGCGTCGAATGCTCGTCAAATAGGGTAATAAATCAGATGGTTGACGAGGTGTACCAAAAGATAATAACAGTATAGCCGGCTTCATATTATCGGCTTTCACGAGCCCATAATTCACGGCTCTTTTCATGAACATAGTCTGTCAACCAATGCAATTTTGCTGGATCCGCCTCAGGGAACACACCATGCCCTAAGTTAAATACATGTTTACCATGACGAACACCATCCATTAAAATTTCATCTACCACCTTGGCTATTGTTTTTGTATCCCCGTATAAATAAGCAGGATCAAGGTTTCCCTGTACTGTTTGTGTAACACCTCTATCCTTAGCCGCCCCAAGAGAGCTTCGCCAATCTAAGGCGATAACATCAAGCGGTAATTTAGCCCAAGTAGAAACAAGGTGGTCTGTACCGACACCATTCATAGCGAGCGGCAAGTTAGGGAATCTAGATTTTACTGTGGAAATAATACGTTTCATATGAGGGAAAATAGCTTGCTCATATTCTGTACTATTAACGGCCCCCACCCAAGAGTCAAAGATTTGTAAAGCATTAGCACCAGCGCGCGCTTGCATTGACAAATACTCGATGGACATATCCGCTAGTTTTCCCATTAGTCTATTCCAAATTTCAGGGTTCGCTGATTAACATCCCACGAGTTTTTGTTATAACTTTTCGTAGGACCTCCTTCAATAAGGTAAGACGCGATGGTGAATGGTGCACCACAAAAGCCAATAAGAGGTACATCAAGCACCTCGGTAGTCAACAACTCAATAGTTTTGGCTATATACTCTACCTTTGTTGCATCAAACGCATATAATCGTTCAATATCTTCCATACGGCGTATTGGAGTATCAAATACAGGACCTACACCAGGTTTAATATCCACATTCACGCCAATAGCCACCATAGGGCTCATAATATCCTTATAAAGAATAGCCGCATCAACGCCATATTCTTTAACAGGCAGTTCTGTCACTTGTGCGCAAAGTTCTGGTTGTTTGGTAATTTCGAACAATGTGTACTTCTCTTTTATCTTACGATATGCGGCCTGACTGCGCCCTGCTTGGCGCATATACCATACCGGTGTTATGCCAGGGTTCTTGCCCTGAATCATATCTAAATAAGCAGTATTCAAATTTCCACCCCTTTCTACAAAACACACCCATACATGTATATAAGATTTTATATTAGACTGTCACGCTTATATTAAAAGTGTACCCCAAAAGTGATGAATATGCAAAGCCACTTATTATCTATATTTTTAGGGATAGAAATTTATGCACGTTGTAATATATGCGTATCTATACCAGCAATAGCTTGACCCATGTAATACACTTGTTGCTGACATGTAAACAACCAAATTTGTTGATGTTCACCAAGTTCAGCTAACAACTCAAGTGCACTCTTTTGGCGTTCTTCATCAAATCGGACTAGGATATCATCTAATATGATTGGCAATGCATCCACTTGATACGAAAAGACCTTTGCTAGTGCCAAACGCAACGCGAGATACACCTGATCCGCTAAACCACTAGACCAATGATGAATCGGTAATCGTTCACCCCGTTCATTCAAAGGGCTAAACCGTCTTGCAATCCCCACATATCAAATGTATAAGCACCATTCGTTAAACGTTTAATATACTGAGATGCTAATTCTAACATCTTTGGTTGTGACTCTTCTTCGTATGATTGTTGCGCTCGTTCCATACAATGAGCGATGACAACTTGAGTGGCCCAATCTTCCAAGGCAGATTCCAATTCAGATTCTAACTCTTGTCGTTGTTGAATGGCTTCCCGTTGCTCCTGATCTGAACCCAATGCACGCATAGCTTCCACGATTTGGCCTCGTTTCTCATAGAGGTTAGCCATCGCATCCTTGCGCGCATTCAGCTCTTGATCTGCATGGGCTAATTCATCAGTCCAATTCTCTTTATTCCCCTCACGCAAGCGGCGATAGAATAAATCTTTATTTTCACCATCTGGAGTTAACAAATCAAGCTGTACTTGGCTTTGTTTGTAAATCGTTTCCCATTGCTTAAACTGATCTTCATCAATGAGTTTTTGACGATATTCATTGGCGCCGGACACTCCACTTTTTTCAAGCAATGCTTTTTGTTCAAGTAAAAGTTCTTTTTCCTTGCGATGCCAATTATCATACTCCATACGATAGCTCTTACGCTGTGATTCTTTTTGTTCCCAACGAATCATTTGTTGTTGAAAGTTTTTATATTGGTTATAAATACGTTTTAGCTCAGTAGGAGACACAGGGGCTTCAACACCGAGGTTATACCATAAGGTAACAGCTTGGTCCTCTATAAGGCGCAAAGATTCCTTATGTTCATCTAAGCGTTTCTCGTATCCTTCAATGGTCCGCAATTGTTCATAATACTGGTCAAATTCATGCTTCATACTAAAGAAATCATCTTCATCGAGACTCTTAGCCGCTCCTTCAGGAATCCATGCTTGCCATTCAGCCAAGGCTTTTTCATAATTAGCCTGTAATTGTTTACCTTCATCATTGTAACGTTGCTCAATAGCTGCCGTTTCCAAATTCGGTACATCTGACGCCACAGGTAAAGGTGCATCCAATTGTGTTTCCAAATACGACTACGTTGCTGTAAGCGTTCTAGTTCACGCATCAACCGAGCTACATCGGAATCATCTACATGGCGAAGACGCCATCCATACCAGAACAATCCCAGTCCAAGTATTAATAGAATAATACCACCGATGCTATATAGTACAGATTCCAGTGCAATAAGTCCTGCCAGCGACATCAATACACCAACGACGGCTCCAATCCCCCCAATACGTTGCAACCAAATCGGCATCGTGGCCATACGTATGGAACCATGTTCTCCAAGTCGAGACTCTAGATCTGCAATATCAGTCATAACAGCCTGCAACTCTTGCTGAGCCCAGGTGTTAACAGGGCTATTTTCACCAGTGTCAACAGATGAACTATCTTCACTTATTTTTGGTTCTTTTTGCAAGGATGGTGCTTGGCTTTGCCAATATAATAATTGGTCCTTTGCGGTACGCAATCGTTTAGATAAACGTTCCCCTTCAAACCAATTCACATCAGTTGGCACCGATTCATCCTTGCGCCATGAAGATTGTAATCCCTCTCGAGAAATCAAGTTGCTCTTTAACCTTAGCAATGTAGGCTTCGCCTTCTTCACACTCACGGCGCAATTGTTCCCACTTCGCACCTTGTTGAATCAAATCCTCTATATCTTGGCCATAGGTAGTAAATGGACTATTAGGATCAAAATTTTCCGGTTTTAGTGCTTCTTCTTTATCAAGCCAAAGCTGCATATTCTGACGAGCTTCACGAAGGCCCTCATCGATACTTAAAAACGCATCGCGATCTAGTGTATCAGGAGATGTAAACTGTTGCATACGACGACGCGCCTCTTCGCTACGTCGATACGTATCCCATGCACGAAGCACCATCTCTACACCTTCACGATAATCTTGCCATTCTTTGATTTGATTCTGAATTTCTGCTTCTGTATCCTCGGAAGCCTTCAACGCTTGTTGTAATTCTACATATTGCGTTTCATGTTCACCCAGTGCGGATAAACGAGCCTTATTTTCTTGTAATTGATCTATCAAAACATTGATGCGGCGTTTGCCTGATGCAGACGCAACCAGTAAGTCATTAGCATTGGTTTCAATGCTTTTTACTACACCACCGAGTTGCTCGCCCCCTTCGGCGCCAAAGAATCTAGCTCGTACATCTACTTCATTGAGTATATCTACGCCTTGAAGGTCCTCTAACGTAAGGCCGAATATGCGGTTATACGTTTTTTTATCGAGCCCATGCCACCACAATTGATTCGGCTCGTCCTTTATGCTAGGCTCACCAGGAGAATAAAAATCTAAATTCTTGTTTTGTCGGCCTAAATGATAAGCCGTCCCCTCTTTGTCGAGCTCAAGAGATCCACTTACATAACCATATTTTTTATGTTTACCGCCAAACAAAAGAGAACGTATACCTTCTAATAAGGAGGTTTTTCCACTTTCATTAGCACCATATACAAGCTGTACACCGTTAGGACCGGATTTAAATGTCCAGTTTTCATACGGTCCAAATGAGTCGAGTCGAATCTGTTTAATGTTCATCGTTTACCCCCATTAACACCGTAACCCCTTCCATTTCACTGCGTTCCATAACTCGTTTCAATACATCGTCTAATAATAAATCTAAATAACTGCCAAGTCGTTAGACTCAGGACGATCGACCAAGATTTGACGTACGGCCTCAATATCAGTAACGGTTTCATCATAGGCACGTAGATAATCGCCTACCATGTCGGACAATAAACGGCGTTCTGCCAAATTAACAGTAGGACGCGTTTTAGCAATCATGCGGTATGGCATAACAAAAATAGATTTACTCTTTTCCTCAGCCTGCGTCTCCCGTAGCCATAATTTTCGAACGGACTCATCCACGCATAAGCGATGCATTGGACCAGTTCCTACTAAATGGACCGATACCAATGTATTCTTATTATATTTTTACGTAAGGACTGCTTTTTATGGCTCAACAAATCTAATAACTCACGTTCAGTTTGTATGCCTGCAATATCGATCTTTATATCTTCAAAACGAATGGCACTGGTCTCAATAAATTCTAATTCACAATGTCCATTATGTGATACGTTGACCATATAGCATCCTTTAGCGCCAGATTCCTTCCGATGTAATCCTTGAGGATTGCCCGCATATACGACCATAGGGTCTTCTGAAATCACCTGTGATTTATGGATATGACCTAATGCCCAATAGTCCATAGCGCCTTGCATGATATCCGTCAAATTACAGGGCCCTGTTACATCATGATGTTCACTGCCCACACTAGATCCAACCGTTCCATGCATGACAGCAAGGGAAAACTCATCTCGTTCAAAGGCTTTATATTGTGCAGCAAAATTAGATTGTTCATTGCCATGACCACAACTGATGCCGTAAACACCACCAACTTCAATATTATTAACCATCAACGGAAATCGTTGTACCTGTGTATCCGAAAACACATGTACATTATCAGGCATTGATAAGCCAGCGCGCCAGCTTTCAGCAGGATCATGATTACCTTGCACCATATATACGGGAATATGCGCCTCCCACAAGCGATACATGGCACGCACAAATCGGACCTGAGCCTCTAAATTATGATCTTCACTATTATAAACATCACCGCTAATCACAACTGCATTAACGCGTTCGCGCACAGCGATTTCAATGATATTATTGAAAGCTTCATAAGTTGCTTCTGCGACAGCACGATCTACATGCCGACTCATCCCCATAGCATATTGAAAAGGAGCCCCTAAATGAAGGTCTCCACAATGTATAAAACGAAAGGGTTGCATATTGTCTCCTTTCCTAACTTATAGAATACTAACATCTAATTATACTATATATTTCTATATAATATGTAAGATATCATATTGTAAACTAATTAATTTATACAGTTGACAATTAGTATACAAGAATACTACAATTACATTGTAAATATATTCGTTTTTATAAGTTAACAATAACAAGGAGGCTATAATGGCACTTCCAGTAGAGCAACAAACCCAGGTGGGTTCTTATGAAAAAATATTAACCATTGCCAATCGTATATTACATGGTGGGGAAATCACTAAAGAGGAAGCCATCGATTTAATCCATACATCCGATGAAGATACCATGATTCTATTGGCTATGGCAGATAAAATAAAACAACATTTCAACGATAATTCCGTCGACATTTGCGCGATTGTAAATGCTCGTTCTGGTAAATGTCCTGAAAACTGTAAATTCTGTGCACAGTCGGCACACCACAATACAGGCGTTCAAGAATATCCATTTATGGATGATGAATCGATTTTAGATGCTGCTAGAAAAGCAAAAGAAGCTGGTGCTATTCGCTTCTCTATTGTTACAAGCGGTCGCAACACTTCCAACCCTAATGAATTCAACCAAATCTTACGCGTATTAAAAGAAATTCGCGAAAAAATTGGTTTAGAAATTTGTTGTTCCCTTGGTTTGTTAACCTATGAACAAGCTCTTCAATTAAAAGAAGTTGGTGTTACTCGCTATCATTCCAATATCGAAACTGCACCAAGTCATTTCCCTGACATCTGCTCCACACATTCCTATGAGGACAAGATGTCTACCATAGAAAATGCCAAAAAAGCTGGCATTCGCGTTTGCTCTGGCGGTATCTTAGGTCTAAACGAAACGCTAGAACAACGCGTAGAAATGGCGTTTGAACTTAAACGCCTTAACATTGATTCCATCCCATTAAACATATTAAATCCGATTAAGGGTACTCCATTCGAACATAACAAAGCGTTAAAACCGATGGAAATTTTACGTACCTTCGCTGTATTCCGCTTCATTTTACCTCATGCATTAATTCGTACCGCTGGCGGTCGAGAAGTAAATCTACGTGATTTACAATCGTACGCACTAAAAGGTGGTCTTAATGGCATCATGGTAGGCGGTTACTTAACAACCGGCGGTAGATCCCCGCAAGACGATTTACAAATGATTAATGATTTGGAATTAACCCGTACAGCCGCTCAGCTATAAACTAACGGTTGTTTCCAATCACTAGTGGATATCTTAAATTTTACCTATCTACAAAGTCTGTAACACCCCTGCGTGTTTACAATACATTTACACATAAAAAATACCTAGCTAGTTGCTGTCTAGCTAGGTATTTTTATATTTAATTTTTTAAATTTATATCTAAAATATTAAATTCAAACTATTTATTGCCATAACAATCTATAGATGGCTTGACCATTCGTATTGCCTTCAATCGGTTCAGGATCTTTATCATAATCAACATTATCATATTGAGTGCCGTTTGGCATATACGCATCTACTTCTAGAATTTCCATGGTCCGATTATAACGGCTAATATATACCTTATAGCGAAGTTCATCGCCACCTGGTTCATTAACCTTTTAGCCAAAGAACAGCATCATAATCGCTTTTTTGAACACTATCATTATCTATAAACAGTTGATTACCTTTGTCATCAGGACTTACATAGTACCAATCAGTCGCTTGTGCTGTATTCGAATATGTTATGAGGCAAAAAAAGGCCATCAAAGCTATAAGCAACTTCATAGTGGCCCCCTTTCTAACCCAACAACAAAAGTCTTATAACTAGAACGATTTTTTTAAATATTTTTAAAAAAAATAAAGAGAAGATATTATCCTCCTCTATTATCATATCAAGAAGTATGGCATTTATCAACATTTAATAAACGAATTTTACATTTCATCTAAATTTCATAAAATATTTTTTAGAAGTTCATTTTATCTTCATAGTATTTACTTATAATTACCATATCAAATGATAATTATAAGTAAATATTCCCTGATTACTTAATGTATTTATCTCCCGACAAGTAATACTAACCCCAAACCTACTACTTGTTTAAATACATAGGTCATTTGATGTTAATACTAACACTCCCCCTTACATGAAAAAGGACTCCAGCAGGAGTCCTTTTTTCGTTGTTAAACCCATACACTTATGCAAAAAGCTGCCCTAGGGCAGCTTTTTATTTTGTAGTTCACGACCTAAATCAGATGGTACAGGTGCGATAACAGTCACCAATTCAGATTGTCCATATGGTATAAATGTCAACGAATAGGCATGTAAGGCCTGTCTCGTATACGGTTTATTCCGCATACCATACATGGCATCGCCAATGATAGGGTGACCAATATGAGCCATATGAACGCGAATTTGATGAGTTCGTCCGGTTAGCAATGTAAACTCTAACAACGATTGTACATCATCATATTCAATCACATGATATTCGGTTACAGCATCTTGACCAAATTCATCAACACAGCGGCGATTATCAAATACCGGATCCACACCGATAGGTTCATTCACCACACCATCAGATGTAATCTTTCCTTCTACGAGACCGCGATAGACACGATGAATTCGACCTTCTTGTAGCTGTTTAGTGTAATATTGTTCTGCCTCACGGGTTTTGCCAAACATAATAACACCTGTTGTATCTCGATCCAAGCGATGAACAGGCCGAATTTTATGAACTTCGCCGCGTTTAGCATAATAGCCAGCCACCAGATTACTCAATGTATGATATTTCGTTTGACCTGCTGGATGAACTAGCATAAATGGAGGCTTATACACCACAAGTGTGTGTTCATCCTCATAGAGAACCTCTATAGGTCCTTTTTCAACCTCTACACCATAATCCTTATCTTGTGGTAACTCAATAGTAATAACATCCCCTTTTCTTAGCATACGCTTGGAATGAGCAACGCGGCTATTTACCTTCACCCGTTTCTTACGGAATATCATCTGCACATTTCGAGAGGATAAAGAAAATCGCTCTTTTACATAAGCAGATACTGTTGTATCTACCTCTTCTTTTACTGTATATGTTCTCCAGCTCATATTACCACCATTCGTTGATATATGTATTTTTGTTTAGGATATACCATATCTAGATAATCAATCCAATGAGATTCGCCTTGTAATTTACCTTCAAACACAAGATCTTTTAGCTGATACAGCCCCCATCAACAGGACTGTTAGACCGCCAATGTCTATGGTGATATCGATTTCATCCACAGATTCAGCAGAAACGCGTTTTTACGTTAGGTAAAGTGCTTTCACCTAGGGTAAGGGCAAACACGCCATTATTCCAATCGCATAATGTATCGGTAACCTTAATGTTTAGGGTAATTGGCATCATAACGGCTTCTGGATTAACAGGTACCGTAGTCAACGCTGTTTCTACGTCTACGATACGCGCCATCATATACGGCATCGTTGTATGACCTGTTTTTCCATCAGGAACAAATCTATAACCCGTATCATGCAACCCTTCATTCCAGCGAATGCTTTCACCTTGAGAACGATGGTTATAAAAATAATTAAGCAAACCACGTTGAGCACGACGCGTTGTATATACAAATTCTGTAACAGGAATTTCAGGAGCCCCTAAACGATAGACGGCGTAACCTTCGATTTGACCTTCATCGTTTTTCACGACCGCAATGTTCACACCTTCAGCAAAGAAACTGCCTAATAGACGTTTCCATTCCTTCTCACCCCGTTCCGCATAGCCACATAAATCCTTCGTATAGGCTTTGTAAACAGGATCAAGCAATGTCCATTGCTCTACATCATTTAGCAATCCAAAGGATAAGGTTTTATCCGTCAAAGGACGCAAACTCTCTAATGGCATGGTCTGTACCCATTGATGAGCGTACAAATCCCAGCCATATTGTTGGTAAAATCCCGCTTTAGAAGGCATTAAAATGGTAATGCCTTGACCACGACGACGCAATTCTTCCAAGGAGTGCAACAATAATGCACCACCTACGCCACCACGACGTGCGGCTGGATGAGTAGCAACACCAACCATGTAGCTAGTAGGTAAGATAGCGCCACGCACATTGATGTTATATTGACGCAAATGAACAGTGGAGAGCAATTGACCTTCTTGGATACCTACGATAGTATTCTCCGGTTCATAACAGTTAGAAAAATAATATTGAAAGAACGGATCTTCTTTTGGTTCAAAGCAATACGCCCATAGCGCTTCAACTTGAGGGGTGTCTTGTGATGTAGCAATTCTAAAATCCATACGATTTCCTTTCTATCCTAAATAGCTCTAGAGCCATATATTTCATATTGTAGAATGTATTTCACACACTCTACCCTTTATTATAACGGAAAAGAGTGGCACCATACAGTACCACTCTCATATTCGTTATTAAATTGACCTGATTATTTACCGCCCGTTGCATTATCTGCTTCATTAGCATATACAGCATCATATTTTTCTGCGAAATGATCAGGATTATAAGATTCCTTCGCTTGACGAAGACCAGGCAAGCCCATATCTTCTTCACGATTGATAAACTCTACATTGCTAAATTCATGGCGGATGAATTCATTATTAATTGCTTGATACAAACCGCGAATATCCGGATTGGCTTTTTCGATGTGAATTAAAGCCATTCTATCATTCATTAATTCGCCGATACTGAAAGCCTCTACGCGTCCAAACAACTTAATAGCGCCGCCTTTTAAGCCCAAGACATCCCAATGATCAAAGAGTAAATTAATAGCCACTAATTCATCTTCAATACCTTCTTCGTGATGAGTTTCCACCCAAGACGCTGCTGTCTCACGGCACAATGGAATGATGTCTTCTGTAATTGGCACATATTCATAGTTGGAATATTGCATACGGAATTGATTCAAGTGATTTTTCTTTTGACGGAATTTCTTACCAGACAAATTGATAAGATCTTCAGACTTATAAATATATTCGTAGTTATCACGGTCAGGTGTGAATACGTAACGGCCTGGGCATAGTTCCTCCATCCGTTCTTTCACAACCTTGCTAACACCTTTGAAAATGAATGGTAATTTATTTTCTACAAACCATTCTTTTGCACGCAATAAACCATCGAGGAACTTCGCATCCTTACCAGCAAATGGAGGTAATAGGAATGGATCGCGCTTACCACCACCTTGGATGTACAATACGCCATTTTCCTCAGCCCAACGAATGCCATAGGCTTCTTGCCACATATACAATGTAGTAAAGCAATTATCCGACGCTTCGTAATGATGTTGTTCAAAATATTTATCGATTAATGGTTTATCTCTTAATTCAAAACGTTTAAATTCTAAAATAATAATCTCCTCCTTTTCAACATTCATGGTTGCTAGTTTCTAGCTACACATAAGATATTTATTGAACCTTCACCTTTTCACCTAGTTCAAAGGTTCCCTTGGTTGTAATAACTTGTTCGCCTTCATTGAGGCCTGTCATGATGGACACATATCCATCTTGTTCATCCCCTACTTCAACGACACGTACGTCTACCGTATTATCAGCGGTTAATACATATACATATTTACCATCTTGATTTTCACGTACTGCCGCAGCAGGAACAACGAGCATCTTAGCTTGAGCACTAGATTCGATGGTCAAACTATAAAATTCACCAGCCTTAATAGCTCCTTTTTCGTTGTTGAAAGTAGCTTTAACTAGTACACTTGGTACATTTTCAGGCTGGTTTGTATCTATATAGGTCAACTCACCTGGAATATCTGAATCACCGACATGTAAAGACACTTTAATGCTTGATTTTGCCTCTGGGCTAGCTAATTTCATAGCCGCATCACGAGGAATACTCAATGATGCTACCATAGGCGTCTCTTGTTGTATCAACATAAATGGACGATCTGCAATCGCCATTTGACGATCTTCATTGTAAATAGCAGTCACCACACCAGCTATAGGAGCCGTAATATTAGCGGCAGCTATTTGTGCGGACACCTGAGCAATTTGTGCCTCAATAGCAGCAACACTAGCACCGTTGCCACCACCGCCACCACCAGTTGTGGTTGTCACAGTTTGAGGTCGAGACCGTTCTAGAATACGATTATATTCCTTTTCTGTAATATTACCAGCTTCACGCATTTGGCGAGCACTTTCAAGCTGAGCACTACTAACCGTAGGCGCCGTCGTTGTCGTCGTTGTTTCAACAGACGGCGTATAAGATTGGGCCGCACTAAGTTGCCCTTGTAGCGATGCTAATTGTTGTTGCAATGCCGACGTATCAATCGTCGCCACCACTTGACCTTGTGTGACTTTATCGCCTACCTTCACAGCATACGTAGCCGCACCTGATACAGCGGGCGTAATAGTGGACTTATTAAGAGCTGTTACATTCGCTTCATTATGAATTTGTAACGGCATATCTTTATAAGTAACATCGGCAACGGATACCGTAGATGTACCACAACCAGTAATCGCACATACAACAATGACCAATAGTGCCATTACAGCACCAAGTCGAAATTTGTTCATACTTTCACCTTATCTCTATCCATTGTATTGATTTTTATCAATACCTTAGTATATCACAAAATCAATAAGAATTGTATGAAAGCTAATTCCCTATATGATTAGATATTACTAGTCAGAAATAATATCTGATATAATATTCCTGAACAAGTATACATATGGAGGTTTCTCATGGAAGAACGTATGGATTTTAGAATTTTAAATAATGGTAGCTTTGTGCCATCCATCGGATTTGGCACCTACAAAACAGGAACGTCGGAGGAAACGGAGCAAGCTATAACGAATGCCTTACAGGCTGGATACCGTTTACTCGATACGGCAGCTTATTATGATAACGAAGAAGCCGTCGGCAAGGGCATGAGTGCATCTGGTATTAGTCGGTCCGACATCATTGTAACCACAAAAATTTGGCATACCAATGCCGGTTACGATGCTACGATGCGCGCTGTTGAAAGTTCTCTAAAGAAGTTAAATACTAATTATATAGATATCATGCTTATTCACCAACCAATAGGTGATTACTACGGCTCTTGGCGCGCTATGGAGGAATTATACGACCAAAACGTACTACGCGGGTTGGGTCTTTCCAACTTCTACGAAGACCGTTTAATCGACTTGCTATACCACTGTAATGTAAAACCTGTGGTGAACCAAATCGAGTGCCACCCGTTTAACCAACGTCAATCCTTATTACAATTAATGCGTAAGCATCAAGTAGTAGGTATGGCGTGGTCTCCATTTACTCGTGATCGCCAGCCTATATTTGACCACCCTATCATCAAGAGCTTGGCTGAAAAGTACGGCGTTAGTAAACACCAAATTATCTTACGTTGGCATATCCAACGAGGCATCATTCCATTGCCAAAGGCAACAAGCTTAGAGCATATGAAGTCTAACTTTGACGTCTTTGACTTCAAATTATCCATTACAGATATGGATCTCATGGAGCTACTTGATCAAAGAGCGTTTTTGGAAAATCATCATACTGCTGCAGGGCTTGAGCGGATTTTACAACTAAAATAGTTATAGTTTATGAATCCTCGCATTCTTATCTCTAGCAACATACATAAATGAAATATCCCCTCCGTCAAGCCTCCACCGGCCGGGTCTGACTTCGCCCTGCGGGCTTCGCAGGGCCAAAGTCGTTTGACGAAGGGGATATTTCATTAACATAATACTCTCAGCATAATAAGAATACGAGGATTCATGTTTACTCTAACTAATTTTATAAATTAAAATCCGCTCAAATCCAGTAATCAGTCTATCCTCTTTTCCAAAACGCTCTTTGATTCGGGAGTAATATTAAATATTTTGTACGATAAGCATATACACTATAGTACCTACGGCAATGGATACGAGCATGTTCCGTTTCCATAGATGTAATCCTACTGTAACCAGTAGTGCAATTAATTCAGGGATACCATAGGGATATGCTAAAACAACGGTTTCCTTAAAGGTATACACGACGAGCATCCCCATAACGGCAGCAGGTAATGCTTTACCTAAAAAGAGTACAAAAATCTGGCGCCTTTTTTTCCCAGGTGGGAAATATGAGGAACGCCCCAAAAGCGAGTCAATAATGTACCTGCCACGACAATAGCAACGGTAATGACCATTTCTGTACTAGTCAAGATGAACACCTCCCCATTTGTACGCAATATAGCAAACCACCAGCATACAGCTCATAGATAGAAGCATAAAGAGCGATTTGCCTACCAATAAGAGCATGGCTACCGCCATAGCTGCACCAGCTACACCAAAGGCTCTAATCTTGTTATTTTTCGCATTGAGTAGCATTTCAAGGAATACTACTATAAAGAGACCTGGTAATACAAAATCGATGCCTCGTAAATCTACGGTAGCCAATAGATTACCAAACAGACCACCTACAAAGGTGCTAAACACCCAGAATACGTAGTTGAGCCAAGACACATGGAAGTAAAACCACTTTTCATCTACATCATCGGGCAATCTTGTAGACATATTGATAGCAAAACTTTCATCACACATCCAAGCAACGGTAGGAAACCACTTCCAACCCATATGAACATATCGTTGTAGCGCAGATAAACCGTAGAAAAAATGACGACCATTAACGAACATGGTCAAAACGAAGGCATTAATAGGATCAAATCCAGCCATCAGCATGCCTATCGTTACAAACTCCATGGAGCCTGCAAAAATGGTTGCTGCCAAAACAGGTGGTGTCCACCAAGGGAAACCTTGGCTCGTAGCATATAAACCAAATCCTAAGCCTATGAAAAAGAAGCTGATGCCCATAGGAATCATAATAGGAAAAGCATAACTAAAAGCTTCACGTCCTTTATGTAATTGTTCCATTAATATATCGCCTTCTTTCATTTACACTAGATTATGATATTTATAAAATGTATATAATACCATTATATTCCCCATACAATGTACAAAGAAAAGACACCTACCAGGTGTCTTTTCTAATATATACACTATTCTACTAATTATAAGGCACGCGTTAAAATTTCGCGAGCCACTTCTGGTGTGATATCACCGTTTTTCACCAAGTTGAGTCATACCATGGTCTTCTAATTGTTTTCACAATTTTATCAACTGCTTCTTCACCAAGACCATAATCTTTTCAAATGCGTAGATACACCAAGGGACTCGAAGAATTCACGCGTTTTAGCGATAGCCTTATCTGCTTTTTCTTCTGTTGTACCTTCTGTGATATGCCATACGCGTGTAGCATATTGTGCCAATTTTTCAAGCTTGTCTGCTTTTTTCACTTCTAACAATGCAGGCAATACGATAGCTAATGTAATCCCATGGTCAAGATGGTACGCCGCAGTTAACTCATGACCGATAAGATGTGTGGCCCAGTCTTGTGGCACACCGGCACCAATCAAAGCCATTTAATGCCAAGGTAGAAGCCCACACGTGATTAGCACGAATATCGTAGTTTTCTGGGTTTTCTACTGTTTCTTTACCGATTTCAATCATAGTTTTTCAAAAATGCCTTCACTGAAAACGATCTTGAATACGGCCGTCTACAGGATATGTTAAATATTGCTCTGTGGTATGCACGAATGTATCGATGACACCGTTCTTAACTTGTTTTTCTGGCAATGTGAAAGTCAATGTAGGATCGAGCATGGAGAACTTAGGGAATACTAAGCTACTGAACACAGGGAACTTACCATCACCATAGGTAATAACAGCACCATTGTTCATTTCGGAACCTGTGGCAGGCAGTGTCATAACTGTACCAAATGGTAATGGATTTGGCACCATTTCCACTGGAACCTCTGGTACACCAGCTTTCATAACTTCAATGACAGGGCCATCATAGGTAGCCCCCATAACGATGAGTTTTGTAGCGTCTACTACGGAACCACCACCTACTGCGAGGACAAAATCTACGCCATGTTCTTTAATGAAAGCAACGGCACGTTCACATGTTTCAAGAGATGGATTTGGCTCAATACCGCCGAATTGCTCTACCTTGCGGTTACCAAGTGCCTTTACAATGCGGTCAATAAGACCACTGCGCACAGCAGATCCACCACCATAGGTAATAAGCACCTTTGCATCCTTTGGAACCAATGTATCTAATTCACCTAAACGATCTTTACCAAATACGATATGTGTAGGGTTATAAAAATCAAAGTTAAACATAAAGACCTCCTAAGTATTATGTTTCTATTCCACCGCTTTAATTGTATAAAACTTATCTGTATTATATCATATTTCGATTTTTTTAGATATATCTAGATAACGCTACTTTCAATTACCTAATAACTCTACTTTACAATCATCGTAGGAGCCATAGTTTTAATCTATATCCAACCCCTATATTTTTATCTATATACAAAACCCCCATTTACATGATAGGATATATCCATTATATGTATATAGAAAGGGATGTTTACATGAAATTAAAAAAATTTATTGCCCCACTTCTCGTTGGCGTTTTAGCATTCGCCATCGCAGGCTGTGGCACAAATACAAATCAATCTAGTCAGACACCAAAGGAAATTAAAATCGGTGCTACTGCAGGCCCTCATGCTCAAGTAGCAGAAGCAGTTGCAAAAGAGGCTCAAAAGCAAGGTATTAACCTTAAGGTTGTGGAATTCTCCGATTATGTAACACCAGACAAAGCATTGGCTGATGGAGATATCCAACTCAACGCATACCAACACGTTCCATTTATGGAAAACTTTAACAAACAAAATGGTTCCGACCTTGTAGCTATTGGCAAAACGATTTTAATGCCTATGGGATTGTATAGTAACTCTGTACATAGTGCACAAGATGTACCAAATGGCGCTATCGTAGCTATTCCTAACGATCCAACAAACGGTGGTCGCGGTCTCGCATTACTTGCTAAGGCAGGTCTCATTACATTGAAAGATGGCGTTGGCTTTAAAGCAACAGTAGCAGATATTACGTCTAACCCTAAAAACCTTCAAATCCAAGAGCTTGAAGCAGCTCAATTGCCTCGTAGCTTAGACGATGTAGCTGTAGCAGCTATCCCTATGAACTATGTTCAAAGTGCGGGCCTCAATGTAGAAAAACAAGGATTCTTCTTAGAGCCAAAGGATGAACCTTTAGCTGTTATGATACTTGCTGTACGTAGCCAAGACAAAGATAACGAAACATACAAAAAAATTGCAGATATCTACAAATCTGATGCAATCAAACAATTTCATCAATGAAACATTTAAAGGCTCCATTACATCTGCCAACTAACTAAAAAAGCGCATCTGTTTAGGCTGGACTTTTTTTAGAGTATCATGCATATAATATACGCTCTACTATATGCTTTAGTATCAATCACGTTTATTCTTCAGTGTCGAAATGTAACGTCCAATGGTTGGCGTTCCACAATATTGCGGTAACGAACCTTTGGATAGCCCATCAAGATACCACCAGCAATGATTTTATCGTCAGGTACACCTAATAGGTCCAATAATGGTTTCATATTCTAGCTTCCCCAGCATGTTCAAAGAAGCCCTGCCCAACAAGTACCTAATCCTAATGTTGGTGCATACAACTCTGCATAAGACAAGCAAGAATGACCACTATCGTGAGTACGATGAATATCCTTTTTAGATCCGATAGCCACTACTAACGCAGGCGCATCGCGCAAGATGTATTCCTTACCCTTATCCACTTCAGCTTGTGCTGCACGAGCATAAAGACGCATAATGGGCACAGTTTTTGCCGCTAAATGCATCCACTCAAGAACGAGATCTGCAATGCGGCGTAATTTTTGTTTATCACGAATTACGATATATGAAATTCCTTGCGTATTTGTCGCAGTTGGCGCCATACGAGCCACATTCAATACCTTGCGAATCAATTCAGCAGGAACTGGTTTATTTTGATAATTACGAATGGAACGACGGCTTCGTAAAAATAGCTCTGCTTGTTCCGGCGTAAATTTAGTTTCTTTTGTAATATCCACTTGTTCAGCACGCGGTGTTAGGTCGCTATCTAGAGCAAGCGTAGGGCATACTGCAACACAATGACCACAGGAAATACAACCACCCTTACCTGTTTTAGGACCATCATCAGTCATAACAAGAAGGCCTGTTGGACAATCGGCTACGCATAGACCACAACGAGTACAGACTTCTGTATTCACGGTAAATAACATAGTAATAAACCTCCAAACACATACTATAAAGCCTATTATACCATATAAAATCAATTCGTAGGATAACAAAAAAATATAACACATATGTTAATGAGTTAATCTTTACGCATAAACATATGTGTTATCTGTTCATATTATTCCTATTCGAAGGATTTAATTAAGTCCATATATTGAGTCTTATGAGTCAATCGCCAAGAACCAAAGTCCGCTTCTAGTGCCTCATTAAGTATATTGGCTAACGCCTCCATAAATGCTGGAATTTTTGCAGCTACAATATTCCCAGCCATTTTACCAAAACTTTCAGAACCCATATGTTCTGAACCACCATCTACGATGATGAAAGCAGGTTGTGGTTTCTTATCTACGAGTTTTACAGCACCGTGAAATCCAATTTCCCCAATTTGATGAGTCCCACAAGAATGTGGACAACCAGAAATATGTACTCGCGGCAATTTTTTCGTATCGATACCTTTTTCTTCAAGATGATCAAAGACAGCCTTTAGCAAGCCATTAGAATCTTGCATTCCGATTTGACAAACTGTAGAGCCCACACAGGATACGGAACGACGAAAATCATCGCGTGCGCTATCATCGGTTAATTCCGCAATTTTTCTAGCTTCGTCAGCGGTCAAATTGATGAAAAACAAGGCTTCATCCGGTGCAATGCGAGCCTCTACTTGGTCTAGTGTAACCGCATAATCAAGGGCCGCCAATATATGTTCAACGTTCGCATCGCCACCAATTGGGTGGTATTCTACAAAGTACAGACCTTCTTGTTTTTGACGATGAATACGATGATTTTCTACCGAATCATCGCGCTTGCCCGTCTTCGTAATTTCATAAGCATAATCTGCAGGATTAATGGTCAATTTTTCAACCTCTTTCACCATTGCCAATGTTTCTTCATAGGTTTTGATGAAAGCTTCCGCGCCCCCCATTTCTGCAGGCATATAACGGGTACGTGCTTTGCCGCGATTTTTAAAGTTACCATGATTTGCAAATACCATGAGCATAGCTTTCACATGATACAAAACATCCTCAGGTTGCACATCACGAGCTACGGGAATACCGATGCGGGGATTAGGACCAATACCACCACACGCATATACATCAAAGGTATGATGTTTTGTTAAATTGAACCCCAAATCCTTAAAGGTAGCATGTGGTGTGCTATCAAATCCATTATCAATACCCATCTTAAATTTACGAGGAATCTTGATATAAAACATTTGCTCCATAAGAAATTCGCTAATGGCTGCCGCATATGGTGAAATGTCAAAGGTCTCGCGAGGATCAATGCCGCGTAAGATACTGGCTACTACATTTGGATTATCGCCGCCTGCACCGCGATTATAAATGCCATGTTCATAACATTCCTTGAAGAGTTGTAAAATAGTTTCCCCATCGAGTCCATGCATTTGTAAGCATTGACCGGTTGTGAATGAATATGTGTAAGATTGTACTTGCGGATAGTATCTGCTAAGAACCGCATTTGTTCTTGTTTGATGCGACCACAATTAAAACGCCAACGGCTCATGCCCGTAGCAGCACCACGTTCGGCGTAGCTACCATATGCGCCGGACTGGCCCTTATAATCCGCAATAGACATCTCTTTCTTATAAAACTTGCGTGTCATATCTTCAAACTTTGGATAATCTGCAATTAAACGTTCTTTTACTTCTTCTGTAATCATAGTACTACCTCTTGGCTTATATTTATTAAGCATATATAGAAACTTTTATATGTACATTATACGCTTATGTAATACTTGAAAACGTATCCATAGTCACAATTATATATATAAATATTTGTATTTTGATATTACAAAATGTAATAATAATTATTTTCGATTGCACCGAAGAAGGGTATAAATTCAATTGCATTACAATCTATGCATTCTACTACAACACATAGTCCAACTACGCAAAAAGCAGCAGACCTAATATCTGCTGCTTTCACAATCAATATGATTATTTAACTATTATTCCTCACCTTGTGTAGGATTGTTATACGCATCTTTATCAATGGTACCCATAATTTTATCTACCACAAGTGCATTTGTTAAGGAACCGGATACGTTCAAGCATGTACGTCCCATGTCGATTAATGGATCGATAGCAAGGATTGGGCTGATGGATGTAAAGTATGCACCAAGACCAGTACCACTAAGGGATACGGATGCAGCCATTGTAGCCGTACCAGGAACGCCTGCAATACCAACGGAACCAATGGCGATAACGATAACGCTCATGATGTACATTGTCAAGTCAAATGGAATACCCGCTACATTAGAGATGTAAACTACCACAAGAGCTGGGAATACGCCGGCACAACCTTGCATGCCTGCAGTAGTACCAAAGGATGCTACTGTATTAGCAGTTGTAGCATTTACACCAAGACGTTTTGTCAATGTTTCAACAGTCAATGGCAATACGCCCATAGAGGAACGGGATGTGAAGGCCAACAATAATGGAGCCTTCGCTTTTTTAAAGTATGTAATCGGGTTGTAACCAAAGCTAGCAATTAAGATAGCTTGAACGACGAACATGATCAAAAGACCTACGTAAAGCAATACTACGAAAAGTCCCATATCGAGGATAGCTTGCAAGCCACGTGTCGCCAATGTAGATGCCAATAAAGCAACTACGCCGTATGGCATAAGGCCAATAATGAAATCGGCAACCCAGGAAATCAATTGATGAATCTCATCAAATAACTTTGTAAAGATTTCCATGTTATTGGTGCCCGTTTGTTTAAGAGACGGGCTACGCTGCCCAAGATGATGGCAAATACTACGATGCCAATAACATTTGTTTCTGCAGCAGCTTGAATAGGATTGCTAGGAATCAAAGCGCGGAATGTATCCACCATCGGTTTGATTTCACGGATTTTTTTACCGGACTCAACGATATCAAAACCTTGCCCTAATCCAAAAGCATTACCTAAGATAAGGCCTACAATAGCGGCTACAGCCACCATCCCGAGGTTAGTAGACACCATGGCAACTACCAACTTCTTAAGATTAGCCCCTGCCTCCATGTGCAAAATAACATGGACGATGGAGATAAATACGATAGGAATAACAAGCATGCGGATTAAGTCGATGAAACCGCCACCTACAAGGGAGAACCACTTCGTACTTTCCTTGATGTAAACCACCTTAGATGGATCATCAGGGAACCCAGCAATAACTTGAATTGCTATACCTAATATGGCACCAACAATAGTACCAATAATAACAAGATTACCAAAGGATGTACCCTTGCGTTGCAATACATAAATACCGATTAAGGCAAGTACAAACACTGCGATAATACCAATACTCAATGAATTGCTTAGCATGAGGTAATCTGTAAAGAATGGAATATTCATAATACACCTCGTTAATTCATATCAAAATAATAGGTTATGGATTCAGTATATCATATATCGAAAAATTTACAAGTGCTATATCGATTTTTTTATAAGTTGATGCATACCTATTTTGCATTATGAGGTGTGCCTATTTTGCATTCTATAGGACCATACAAAAAGGCGACCTTCCATCGGAAGATCGCCTTATATAGTCTTTTGTTATACTAGATTCTACTATTAAGATTATCTGTTAACTAAGACATATGTTACTTGGATAGGACCATGAGCACCATCTACAGTAACAAGCTCGATATCAGCCGTACGAGATGGACCGGAAATCAAGCAGATATTTGTAGGGAAATTAGCTGGGTCATTGTGATAACGTTCAGCCAAATGTTCCATTGTTTGAGTCATGCGTGGATTAATTGTATCTGTGTATAATACAGCAATATGAGTTGTAGGCAACAAGCTAATAGCACGACCAGATTCTTCGCCAGATGCTTGTACTACAGTAGCTGTTTCAGCAATACCGCAGTATGGGAATGTAATACCGATATCTGCATTTGCAGTATTGGAAATACATTCTTCACGACCTTTAGCTGGATCCCATTGGAAGTATGTACGAGTGCCACCATTATTAGCTGCATCTTGTTCGAATAATTCTTTTAATTTATATTCTTCTACTTCTGGAACACTTGGGAATACAACCTTACCATTGCCCCAGTCGTCGATAGCTGCCAAAATTGTTTCACCTAATTTATCAGGTGTAGTTTCAACGAATTTTGTACCAACACGTTGACATTGTTCCTTAAACATTGTCAAAATTTGATCTTTACTCAAATCTTTGAACATAGTTTCTTGAGGACCATGGCTGTAATCAAAATCCTCTACATATGCAGGGCACATTTCTTGATCACGGCCTAATGCACGAGATAAACGTGCAATAAATTGTTTACGTTTAGCTTCATCCATTATTTTTTCTCCTTCTTCTTGTTCTTTTCATGTTCAGCATATAAATCGCGGAATTTCTTGAATTTCAAGGAACCCAATTCTTTAGACTTAGTCCAGCCATTCATTACAGGCACAGCTTGAGTCCATGCAGGCATATTACCTTCTTTATTACTAATCAAGTTCATGCCGATAGCACCAGCTTTTGTACCAAGGTCGAATAATGTAGCATTACCGAACATCTTAGCAGCTGCTGTGAAGATTGCTTCTTCTGCTTTTGGACGAGTTTTTTCAATATCAGCCATAATGTGACGGTGTTCCATCAATAATTCATGCAATGGAATTGCAACTGGACAGTTTTCTGTACATGCACCGCACAATGTGGAAGCATATGGAAGATCGCCTGCTACGTCGTAACCTTTGAACAATGGAGTCAATACAGCACCCATTGGACCTGGATATACGGAGCCATAACCGTGACCAGAGATGTGACGGTATACAGGACAGATGTTCATACATGCACCACAACGGATACAACGTAACATTTCTTGGAATGTACCACCCAAGATACCGGAACGACCGTTATCGATAATGATGATATGAGTTTCTTCAGGACCGTCAGCTTCGCCAGCACGACCAGGACCAGTCATCATGGAGAAGTAGTTGGAAATTTTAGCACCTACTGCAGAGCGGTTCAACATTTCCATCATTACGTCAAGAGCTTTGAAGTCAGGAACGATACGTTCTGTACCTAAGAAGATTACTTGAGTCTTAGGAATGGAACTAGACATACGACCGTTACCTTCGTTGGAAACGATTGTGCAAGTACCAGATGCAGCAACTGCAAAGTTACAACCATTAACACCTACGTCAGCTTTCAAGAAGCGTTCACGTACATAACCACGTACAAAGTGCGTCATTTCAGTAGGGTTTTCAGTACCTGTATAACCTAATTTTTCTCAGCGAAAATTTCGCGGATTTTATTACGTTCAAAGTGAAGGCCTGGTACTACGATGTGAGATGGTGGGCTCACTGCTGTTTGCAAAATGAAATTCCGCCAAGTCAGTTTCGTTTACTTCGATACCAGCTTCTTCAAGAACTTCGTTCAAACCAATTTCTTCAGTTAAGATAGTTTTGGATTTAACGATCATTTTGGCTTCGCGTTCACGAAGGATATCCAAAGCGATTTGAGTCGCTTCTTTATCGTCGAATGCAAAGTGAACTTTAGAACCAGCTTTTTCAGCGTTTTCAGCGAATTGGTTTACATAGTAATCCAAATTGTTAAGAACGTGATCACGAAGTTTAGCTGCTTCTGCGCGGAAATCTAACCATTCAGGAACGTCCGCAACTACTGTATTACGTTTATCATAAAACACGTCTTGTGCTTTTTTGATAGCTGCAACTTTGAAATCATCAGCCAAACATTCTTTTATACGTGTTTTATAGGGGCGATTGTCATATATAAGTGCCATGTCGTCTCCTCCTTAGCGGCAGTTTAAGATTTCAGCAATATGCATTACTTTGATACGGCGATCGATTTCACCATCTTTATGAAGACGGTCAAGCATACCTGCAATATTCATCAAGCAAGCTTGGTCGGAACCGGAAATTACGTTAGCACCAGTGCTAGCGATTTCCAAAGCTTTTTCGCGTGTCATTACTTCGCTGATTTCTGGGTTTTTAACGGAGAATGTACCGCCGAAACCGCAGCAACGGTCTGCACGAGGTAATTCAATCAACTTAAGGTCTTTTACATTGCGAAGGAGTTTGAAAGGTGGTTCTTTTACACCCATCAAGCGAGTTACGTGGCAAGATGTATGGTATGTAACAGTTTCGTCAAAGCGTGCGCCAACATCTTCTACACCCAATACATCGGTAATGAATTCAGTGAATTCATAAATTTTTCCGCTCAATTTTTCTGCCCGTTGTTGCCATTCAGGTTGACCTTCCAAGAAGTGTTGGTATTCATCGCGAATAGCAAAGGCACAGGAGCCAGACATGCTGACTACATAGTCAGCGTTTTCGAAGCATTCGATTGTATTCTTAATAGCATCCATAGCGGCATCATTGTAACCGGAGTTTGTGAACATTTGTCCACAGCATACTTGTTTCTTAGGCACTACAAGGTCGCAACCTAGTCTCTCAAGTACTTCTACGCCAGCCATGCCAACATGAGGGTAGAACATATCAATCAAACACTGTTGGAAAAGATGAATTTTCATATTTTCGTCCTCAACTTTTCTAGTACTTAACTCAAAAAAATTTGATATGTATTCATTTAGGTCGATAAAATTCCACAAATTATCAGCCTATACAATAAATTGACGATCTTTAAAGTGTTATATTTAAAGAACATTTCGATATAATTATAAATAAGGGCACCATAAATGTCCAAGCAATTGCTATATTCGTATTTAGGGTTGCATAAATCATATCCTTATGACTAAAAGTAATAATCAAAATTGATTTTTATCACACTCACGTACTGCTTTTATAAATTTTTTCTATAACTCCCGTGTTTTCTTTATTTGCAAATGTTTATCAAGTAGATATTTTTTTAGTCCCAAAATTGCACCATTCTCATTTGCTATAATGAAAGTGTAACTTTCACCATTATTCATCTAATTTTTATCCTTATATATTACATTTTCTTATAGTAGTGGTTATTTCATAAAAGTGCTATAATTTATGTATATAAACGTAATTTGAAAGGAGCTTTCTCATGAAACTCAATAAATTGTCCTTATCTCTAGCGATTACATTGGCGCTAGGATCTACATTCGGCATGGCTCATGCAGAAACTACAACAACTACGAAAACACCAGTTGTAACGAATGCAAAAGCATCTGCACATACTACAACTGCTGCAAAAACAACTGCTAAGACAACACATGCAAAAACAACTGCTGCGAAAACTACACCAGCAGCGACAGCTAAATCTACTACAACTACAGATAAAACTACAACAACTGCAAAAGCAACACAAAAATCTGAGGCTCCTGCAAAGGCTAAAGAAACATTGCCAGCTGGCGTATACCCAGATACAAAAGATAACTGGGCTCGCGATGCCATCCAAGCAATGACAGAGGCTGGCTACTTATCCGGCTATGCAGATAACACATTCCGCCCTGGTAAAAGCATTACTCGTGAACAAGCAGCAGCCATTTACGGCAAAGTGTTGCAACACAATATGAACGAGCAAGAACTTGCTGACTTAGTAACAAAAGAAAATGGCGTTTCCTATTCCGATGTTGAAAGCGACCGTTGGTCCAACACAGCTATTAAATTAGTTGGTGCTGCTGGCGTTATGGAAGGTACAACAAAATCTACATTTGCCCCTGCTAAAGCGATGGACCGCGAAGAATTCGTTGCTTCCGCAGCTAATTTAGTAAAGAAAATAAAACCTGATGCACCTGTAAAATCCGAAAAGGTTACATTCAAAGACAGTGCTAGCATTTCCAAAGCTTATGTAGCGGATATCGAATACATGGCACAACGCGGCTATGTAGCATCCGGTGCAACAACTGCTTTCAACCCAACACAACCTGTAACACGCGCACAAGCGGCAACAATCTTAAACCGCATCTTAAACGGTGAAACGGCCCCTACTACTAGCAAGGCTACCGCTATTAAAGAAGATGCAAAGCAAGACGCTGAAAAGGTTGAAAATAAAACTAAACCGTTGAAAAAGAAGTCGCTAAAGACGTAAAAGCGGATGCTAAGAAAGTAGATACTGCTGCAAAGGCAGATGCAAAAAAAGCTGATGCTGCTGTGAAATCTGATGCTAAAAAAGTTGATGCTGATGCGAAAAAGGTAGAAAAAGAAGCTAAGGCTAAAAAATCTGACAAGGTTTCTGAGTCTAAAGCAGAACAATCTCCACGCATCGTTCGACCTGTACGTCGCAGCACATTAAAACCACTCGATCAAAAACAACAAGAAACATTGGAAAACAATGTATTCACTCAACTCAACAAAACATATAAAACACCAGAAGCGTTCCAAGACTATGGTGTTATGTACTGGAGAGACAATCAATTGCACGTAGCTTTGAAATCTAATTCCGATTTGGATACAGTAAAAGCTAATTTGGCAAGCCAAGGCAATGCTACTATCAACAACTATGTAGTAGTTGAACCATCTCAATACAGCCAAACTGAATACGATGTTATCGAATCTAATTTCCGTAACTACTACAGCAAAAACGAAAAAGGTGGCAATATTATCGCCGTATTCCCAGACGTTGAAAATAATCAATTATACGCTGTAGTTAGCACTGCAAGCAAAGAAACACAACAAGGTATTTCCAAGGTATTTGGTTCCAAAGTTAAAATGACTGTAAAACGCTAATAGCGACAAAACTCCGATATACTTTAGTCCTTAAGGGGACTTCAAAAACAGCGTTATCCAACGCTGTTTTTGATATATTTACCACATGATTAAGAAGGATATGTATGCAACAGGTATCAACACACACATTACGGGCTCTCATCCTGTCCGCTTTACTTACTACATCCGGTATGGCATTTGCCGCTACACCGGCACAAACACCAAGCGCTACTCCAGCGCAACATACTGTAACAACAACGGCAACAGTTCAAGATACAACAACGACTGCACAAGACAAAACTGCTGTACCTGCTAATACTGTTGTTAATCAACAACTTCGCTCCGGCGTTGTTACGTCTCCAAGGATATCCAAGATGTGCGACCATACATCTTCTCCGATGTACCAAGTGATTTTTGGGCTTCTAAATCAATTAGTGCCGTAGCAAAGGCTAAATTGATGAAAGGCTATGCGGATGGCACATTCCGTCCTAATCAACCAATGACACGCGAAGAAGTGGCCTCCCTATTCAACAACATTACCGATGATGGCCAAGCAGCGTTCATCTCTAGTCACTTTAAAGATATTACATCCGACCGTTGGTCTGCCCTCGCTATTGAATCAGTAGCGCGCAAGAATATCATCTCTGGCTATGGCGACACTACATATAAACCTGAAAAATATATGTCCCGCCAAGAATTTGCTGTGGTAGCAGATAACTACCTACATTATCTAGGCTATACAACAGATGATCCCTACTGTACTCGATCAAGTAGCGTATGGGGACCAAAAATTCGTAGCCCCTTGGGCACAAGATGCAGTGCGTGAATTAGCATACTTAGGATTTACCAACTATGCACCAGGCACGATGTTTAACCCAGAAAAATACGTAACCCGTGCAGAGGCGGCTGAAATTTCCTACCGTATGACACAAACACCACAAGCATTGGCATTCCACAATGCGCTCTACCGTCAACAAGTGGAACAAAAAACATCCAATGTCATCAGCCACGCCCTTCACTATGGTCAAGACTTCACACAATTTAGAAACGATGGTGCTCTCTTCTGGAAGGAAGGTAAATTGCACGTTTCTGTAGTGGACAAAAAACACTTCGATACAGTTCATACAGCACTAGCTGACGCTCACGATCCACAACTCGATAATGCATTAATTGTAAGCCAAGGCAAATTGACACAAGCCCAATTAGAAGACCTCCAATCCGATGCATTGGCACTTTATCAAAACAAAGAACCTCAAGGTAAAATCATTAGTATTTTACCAACAGATGATGCATCTGTATTAGTTATTACGGCTGATTCTGTACAACCTGGAACAGTAAAGGCATTTAAAAAGAAATTTGGTAAGAAGGTAATTGTTCAAACACCGCCTGAGGAAATTCCGACTACGACAATCCAATTCCCATTACCATTAAAACCAACAAAATAATCAATTAGGCAGTCCTTCGGGGCTGTCTTTTTTGTCCTATCCCCCTATTCTTCATACAGGATAATACGCACAAAAGCCCCTCCGCACATCGCGGAGGGGCTTTTTAGTAAGTATTAAGTTCTATACCACATAAAACAGTCTGTGTACCCTTTTTGGTGCTACGCACCTTGCATTGTTTAACAATACAGACACATATAGTTAGTTTTGTTATTTGGTCACATCATTTTGACGGTCGCGCAAATTGCCAACTGGTACATATACGGTACCAGCACTATGGATTGTATCCACATCTTGTTGAAGAATCATCACTACCGAATAATCTTCAGTTGTGTAGAATTCAGATGGCATTTTGTCGAATGTAGCATTCGCACCAACGGCATCCTTCACTTGTTGATTATTATTGATAGCATTAACGAGTTCCTTCTTATTCAAACCACCAAGATCATACAAGGATAATTGACGACCTGTTGTAGTATTGAATGTAAAGCCTTTTACATAATTTACACCATTTGCATCGCCATCACGCATTGTATAGGTGTGAATCAAAACGCTAAAGATACCATTTTTATCCGTTTTTACATCATAATACATGATGACATTCGTTTTATTGGATTCTTTTTCGTTCAATTTTTGAGTGTCATTTTGAACCTTGGACACGTATTTCTTAATCGTTGTATTGATGGCTTTTTCAACGATAGGACTAACAGATTTAACCTCTGGGAATACGAGATTCAAATGATCTGTAGTCGCATCTACAGGAGATACGCCTACCTCTTTACGATCCATATAACGATCTGCATTTGGCGCTACCACTTCGATAGTACCACGATCAGTTTTATTCGCTACGGAACGTAATTTTTTGTTTTGCTCTGGCGTAGCCGTGCTAGAAAGACGATATGTCACATCGTGACGATTATTTGTGCTACTACAGCACCAGTATCCTTTGTTACAGGAATCGTTTCACTAGCGGCTGCCATAGATGTGAGTGGCAATGCGGCAGCCATCATGATGAGAACAGTCTGTTTTAATTTCATGGTTAACCTCTTACTTTGCTTGTTCTTGCTCTGCTTTCATAGCGAGAGCTTCTGCTTTATCAAATTTGTGAGTTACAACACGACGAACTAGATAGAGTGCAGAGAAGATGAAAGCAAGTAGACCTAACCAACCAGCTGTACTTTCAAATTCAGGACCAACTAATTCAAGTGGAGATTCACCACCACCAGTTGTAACTGACAATACAATAATAACAGCTATGATTACACCAATCAAGCTTTCACCAACAATCAAACCAGACGCAAAGAGAACGCCACGACGATTAGATTGTTCTACATCGTATTCAGCCAATTCACCAGCACGCATTTTAGCGCGAGCGATGAGGTAACGACCTACGAAATAGCTCAAGAAAGAACCGATAATAAGAGGTACTTCCAATGTTGGAGGCAAGTAGATACCCATACCAACAGCCAATGGAGGCAATGTTAAGGAAGCAGTTGTGCTCTTAAGAATCAAGTTAACAATGATTGCTACTACGCCAACACCAACGCCGATCAAGATGTAATTCCAATCCATACTAGCATTGAAAATACCTTGAGCGATTGTAGTCATCAATGTTGCTTGTGGAGCAGATAATGCAGCATTTGGATCCATTTCAGCACGAGGCAACGCACCTGTGAAACCATATGCTTGGTATAACAAGTTAAGAACTGGAGCAATCGCAATAGCACCGGCTACGGAACCAAGTAACAATGCAATTTGTTGACGCCAAGGTGTAGCACCAACGAGTTGACCAGTTTTCAAGTCTTGCAAGTTATCGTTAGAGATAGATGCAATAGCAATAACTACGGATGTCATGAAGATAGCCATAGCTGTAGCGAATTGAACGCCTGCTTCGGTAGCAAACAAATTATTTTCAGAAGCGATGAAGTATACCACTAGAGAAGAAATAATAGTTGCTAAGATACCAATACCGGAGATTGGAGATGCAGATGTACCAATAAGACCTGCCATGTAACCACAAGCTGCTGCTACGAAGAAGCCGATTAATAAAGCTACTACAACGCCTACAACAACAAGAGTCCACATCAAGCCTGCACTAATAGGTACAGCGGATACGAAATCCCAGAACGTAATAACCAAACCAATAAGGATGATGGCAAATACGATCAATACAGATTTTGTACTCATATCTGTATCCATGCGATGCGTTTCGCGTTCAGCAGCGCTGCTATTCATGGATTTAACGGAAATTTTCATACCTTCGATGATAGGTTTAATCAAGGTAATCAACGTCCAAATCGCTGCGATACCGATAGCACCAGCACCAATAAAGCGAACTTTAGATTTCCAGATACCCATAGCAAATTTTGCAGTTGCACCACCATCTGGAGCAAATACATTAGTCAAGTAAGGCACAAAGCCAGCCCACGCGATGAGAACACCAACGAGGATAGCGATACCAGATGCGATACCGATAAGATAACCAGCACCTAACAACGCTGTGGAGAAGCCCAATGGAATTTGAGTAATCCCTTTGCTACCTACTGGAAGCCAGAAGCTCATGCTGTCGCCAAGAACTTTGAAGCCGTTAGCGCAAAGGCTGATGATACCAGCTACAGCACCACCGGAAACGATGTCTGCCATACCGGAACCAGATTTAGCAACTTCACCACCATTATGAGATCCGACCTTCAAGATTTCGGCTGCTGCACGGCCTTCTGGATATGGTAGGTCACTGTTCACTACCATGGCACGGCGCAATGGAATGGTGAATAACACACCGAGGGAACCACCGCATGCGCAAATCAAGAATGTTTGCCAGAATGGGAACCCTTGCCAATAACCAAGCATTAAAAGACCTGGCAAGATAAAAATAATTGCAGATAAGGTACCAGCTGCAGATGCTTGCGTTTGTACCATGTTGTTTTCAAGAACGTTAGAATCCTTGAAGAAACGTAAAATTGCCATTGAGATAATGGCTGCCGGGATGGATGACGAGAATGTCAAACCGACCTTCAAACCTAAGTATACGTTAGATGCCGTAAATATTAGAGTGATCAATGCACCTAATAACATCCCACGCAACGTAAGTTCCGGCAAGTGAAGGTCATGGCTCATAAAATCATGTTTCATAAGTACTTACCTCCTCTTATAAATTAAATAAAACTAACTATAAGCTATATTCATTTTATCGTGTTAAAGCGATGTTGACAATAAATATAACCATATATGTGCTATGTATACACAAATTTATAGATATAAATCAAATATGTATAAAGGTAATAGCCATGTACGCATTATATCTAATTGGTATTTATTATCATTTTCTATTATATTTTTTCGTTTTTCTGTATATAATAGAGAGGAACCGACGATAAGGTCGGCATGTCTTTTAAGGAGGTTGTAAACATTATGGAAACAAGAATTGAATATGATTCAATGGGACCAGTCGAAGTCGACGCTAGACGAATTTACGGACCTCAAACGCAACGCTCGTTCAATAATTTCAAGATTGGTGACCACCGCATCCCTATTGAACAAATCAAAGCGCTTGCGCTTGTCAAAAAAGCATGTGCTTTAACCAATGCAAAATGTGGCGCAGTAACTGAGGAAAAAGCGAAACTCATCGCTCAAGTAGTAGATGAAATCGTAGATGGCAAATGGGATGAGGAATTCCCATTGACCGTATTCCAAACAGGCTCTGGCACACAAACAAACATGAATGTGAACGAAGTTATCGCTCACCGGGCTAAACAGTTAGATGAAGCTAATCCACTTCATCCTAACGACGATGTAAACCGCGGCCAAAGTACAAATGATACATTCCCAACAGCAATGCATATCTGTGCGTACTTTGAAATTACAAAACGCGTAATTCCTGCATTGGACGGCCTTATTGTATCCTTTGAAAAATTGCAAGAAAAAGGTAAAGGCTTGCAAAAGGTTGGTCGTACTCACCTACAAGATGCTACTTTCATCATGGTGGATCAAGAAATTAGCGCCTTTGTAGACGGCCTAAAAACTGCCAAAACTATGCTCCTTCAAAACGCTGACTATCTACTCGACGTTGCCCTTGGCGGCACTGCCGTTGGTACAGGTGTGAACACACCTAAGGGATATCTAGACGTTATGGAAACCGTATTGCCAGAGGTAACAGGCGCTCCATTCCGCGTTAAGAATAATAAATTCCAAGGCCTATCCTTAAAAGATGCGTTCATGATGGCTCACGGCGCACTTAACACATTGGCTACTACATTGTTTAAGATTGCGAACGATGTCCGTTTCTTAGGATCCGGCCCTCGCTGTGGCTATGGCGAATGGCATCTTCCTGAAAACGAACCGGGCTCCTCCATCATGCCAGGTAAGGTTAACCCTACCCAATGCGAAGCTCTTGCTATGGTATGTGCCCAAGTATTCGGCATCAATACAACCATGACGCTTTGTGCAGGCAGCGGCGCATTCCAGTTGAATGTGTACATGCCTATCATGATCTATGATTTTGTTGAAAGCTGTCGCCTCCTCGCAGATGCGATGAATTCTTTCACTACACACTGCATCGACGGCGTAGAATTCGTACCTGAAAAACTTAAATTCTTTGTAGAACAATCCCTCATGATTGCTACATCCTTAACACCATACATCGGCTACGATAAGAGTGCTAAGGTCGTAAAAGAAGCGTACAAACGCGGTTGCTCTATCAAAGAAATCATCTTGGAAGAAAAACTCATGACCGAAGACGAATTTGCTGAAGCAGTTCGCATGAAATAAACCTCTCACATCTCTTTGACATATCTATAACAGCCTCTCATACCTCAAATGAACGGAAAAAGCCCCGATACGTTTTTCGTATCGGGGCTTTTTATCTTTCAATCTTATATTAGCTTATTAACTTTTAACAAAATTAGCGCAGACATTATGTAAGCAAACATAAAAAGAACTACATACATCTGTTTTTTTCTAGCCCATTCATAATAGCGACTATGAAGTGGCTGTTTTAATAATACAGCTAACACAAAAACAGGTCGCAGGAACCACACCAATACAATTGGCACAGCGATGTAATCTAAGAAATAAAGCATGCTAAACAGCATAACCGGGTATGTAATAATTGCCGACCAGGAAAGAACTTTCATAAAAACCATAATCAGAATTAGCAATTAAAGATACTAATAATGGTGAAAGCTTTTTTTCCTTAATAAGATTTTATAAATAAGCCAATATAAAGCAATCCACGAAAAAAATGATAGCTTCTAAAAACTAATGGTAAATGTATATGCACAAATGCTAACCTCTTTTACGTCTTAAGTAGTTATAAATATAGTTCCATACCACATAGAACAAAAAGTATTATGACATATGCGATAACAAAGAAATAAAAAGTCTACTTCATCTTCAATCAACTCTGGGTTTGTGACAAGACTATATGGAATACATATAAGTAAAAAAAGTACTAAGCCTCGCACAAAAATAATTATAGATTTTTAAAAACATATTCTCACACCAACCTTAAAACTTTAGCTCTAATATCTCATAAGTTTTATAGCTATTAATACCATAAAAAAATATGATTAGAAAAAAACATACTTCATATTGAATAGATTATTAATCTCTTTAAATCCATTTTGCTTAAATGCTTGCATTAATAGCTTTACTTGTTTACGAGCAAGTATATATAAAAGTATATGGAATACTATCACCGCTAGTATTGTTGCTTTTTAGATTTCCTTCGTATCCACCAGTGATCATTGAGTAGATAAAGGCTATATCCATAAGAATAAGCGGAATAGTACATATAATAACTCTGTAGATAAAAAAATTTTACTATACATTAATCTACACCTATAAAATAGCCCTACAATAACAAACACTTCAATCTAGTCAATCATTCAATTAAATATCATCCACAATAATATGGCTGTCATGAAATATAAATAATACCGAAAAAAACCTTTGCATTAGAATAGCTTTTTTTGAGGATTTAAGTTTGAATGTTGAAATAATTTCAACAATAAATAAAAATACCTACATTTACATAGAGTAAACTAAGGTAATCAACTAAATCAGGAATAAAAAAATGTTTGCACTATGAGAAAAAAAGACTTGCCGGAATCCCTAAGCCTAAAAAAAGAGTATATAGAGTTGGAAATTTCAACTCCATATTACTTTTTAAAAATATAAAGTCTGAACAACCTAAATATATAATAAGCAAATAAACCTATAGGAACCCCAATTTTATAAATAGATAACGGAATCATCTGTTAACACACTCGCTTCTGCACTCAACATTATTAAAAAGTTCATTTCTAATATATCACAACTCTTATATAACTTCATATAATAAAACGAGGTATCGTATGCAAAATACAATACCTCGTTTTATTATGAACTTTAATCATCTAAAATTGCTTAAATTTTATAGCTATTAATATAGCAAAGCTACTGTCTAAGCTACTCCGTCAAAAAACGTTATAACCGTAATTTCTCTCGGACAATTAATACGAATAGGGAACCAGTGCCCAGATCCGTTATTGACGTAGCATACGCTATTTTTTTCTGTATAGCGTCCTTTTACATATGGTGTACCAATCGGTACCCAAGGCATGCCAAAGAGGATAATTTGTCCACCATGAGTATGGCCGGACAAGGTTAATGGCACATTGCGTTCGATGGCTTCATCAAAGAATTCTGGATGGTGGGCCAACAGAATAACAAAGGCATTATTAGGGATACCAGACAAGGCCTTATCAATCATGGCTTCACGATTTTCTTTGCGACGTTCATTGTCATAGGATACGCCAGCAATATAGACCGGTTGTTTACCACCCATGATTTGGATGTTGTCATTAATCAGTACGTTTAATGGCGTTTTTGTTTTAATATCATCGACGATTTTATTTACATCGTGATGGAATTCATGATTGCCAAGGATATAGTCTACGCCATCAGGAATTTGTTTTGCAAATACCTTTAAGCGATCACAGACTTCAGGTAGCCATTGTATCTTGTCGATAAGGTCACCGGTGATGACAACGCGGTTTGGGTGTTCTAATAGTGCTAATCGCAAGATTTCGTCAAAGTCATCTAAGTCGATGCTTGGCCCAATATGGATATCACTGAGTTGTACAATCTTATAGTCTGCAAGCCCTGACGGTAGATTGGTATAACCAAAGCTTTCATGGGTTACAACGATTTCTCGTTGTCCTTCATAGGCAGCATAACCAGCGCCACCCATAGTAGCCAAAGGTACAAGGGTACCTACGGTTCTAAAGAAAGCACGGCGTCCTGTCCGTTCTTCGACGGGAACCTTATGGGAGATACGGTTTACCAGTGCATAAATCAAGGCCAATATGATGAAAACTGGTATACACAAGAATATGGCGAATACTACGCCATAGCTTTCCGTTCTAAACAAGTTAAGCCATTCATACCAAGGCGTGCCGTATAGATCAACTTGGTATAAGAAATAGTATCGTACCGCGCAGAACCAACCAGCGACTACCAAAATATAGGCCAGCCATGCAGGCCATAGTTTTTTCGGTTTCCATAAATAGAGGTACAATCCCCAAAAGCCTAAAAAGGCTATGGTTAGCACCACGAGAAACACAATATTTATAATTAATTGCATATACGCTCCTAACTGTATATCAAGTAATGGCTAATACATTGAGACAAAATCAGTGTTCGCCTCATAAATTTATTCTACAATAGGACATAATTCTGTCAATTTACCATGAGGTCCTGCCCAAGCATAATCGGCAAATTCCTCCCGTTTGATAAGCATCCAATCCTTCGGTAATTGCTTTGTATCGTTTCGATTGATGTATGGTCTCCAGTATACTGCAAATCGCCTCGAAAGGCCTTCATAAACCATTTGCGATGAGAAAATACATGAGTTAATTCTTTCACAATAACTGGTTGCAAGGATAGACTAAAGCCCAATGCCCCTACGATCTCAGTTAAACCAAATTCTGCCGCATCATAAGAATCCGCATGTTCTACAGATGGAAATTCCCACATGGAGCGCAACAGACCTCGATTAGGGCGTTTATGTAGCAAATAATAATCACCATAGCTGAGGATGCCTACAAAAACAGGCACATCTACAACCTTTGTTTTCTTGATACGCACAGGCAATTGATCGGTTACATTATGTTGATACGCATGACACGTATTAACAATGGGACACTCACCGCAACGTGGCGTCTTAGGGATACATACGGCTGAACCAAAATCCATCAAGGCTTGGTTAAAATCTCCTGGTCTATCGTGAGGCAAGGTGTCCTCTACGATAGCAGTTATGGCCTTCTTGCCCTTTGTACCCAAATATCATCGAATATGCCGTACAAACGGGCATAGATACGCAACACGTTACCATCAACGGCCACCTCTGGCTCGCCATAGGCCATGGATAACACAGCGCCGGCCGTATAGGAACCGACACCCTTCAAGGATTCCATATCCTTGCGATTATGAGGCACTACGCCGCCATAATTATTAACCACATCTTGTACGCCTAGGCGTAGATTCCGAGCACGACTATAATAACCAAGGCCTTGCCACGCATGAACTACCTCATCTTCTGTGGCCTTTGCCAAGTCCTCCAGAGTCGGAAATAGACGCATCCAATTATCATAATAGGGCTTCATCGCCTCAATGCGGGTCTGTTGGCTCATTACCTCAGACACCCACACCTTATAAGGGTCACCGCAGTCACGCCACGGCAAATCCCGTTTATTTACATCATACCACGCCAACAACTGTGGCACCCACTTGGGGTTATTCATCTCTTTCATAGTTCCTCAATATAGGTATATGTGAAAGCACATCCTATACTTTCACTACACTCTATTCATTAATATATACATCGATACGGGCCAACAATTCACTTTCCATGACTGTGTCGACCTCTGTTAAACGCATGTTCTCTACATGACTGTTATCTGGGCCAAAACGGATAGGTCCCTTTAGCAACTTGCCCTCTAATAGCATAGGAAGCCACGTACGGTCCCCTTCCCACATATGCTCATAAGGGACATCGGCGAATGTAAACCAATGCGGCTCCATCTCGTCTGATTCAATGGGGTTTACATCGGTAACGCGCACAAAATATACATAGCCCACATGGGTTAGACTTTCATCATAAGGAAACTGAAAGTCAAAAAGGGCTACGCACTCCAAATCAGCAGCATTAACAAGAATGCCCGATTCCTCATATAGTTCACGAACGGCGCATTGGCGAAAACTTTCACCAGCATTGATTTTACCGCCAAAGCCATTATATTTATCAGCGCCAAAGCCGCGTTTTTTACGGCCCAACAAAATTCTATGTTGTTCATCTATGGGAAATACCAAGGTTGTCGGTTTCATAAGACCTCCTATAATTTGGTAAAGATTATTAATATATTATACCATTATTTCATGTGTAATACTGTCATTTATGGTATGATTAAAGGTATGAGATGAAAGGAGGCGCACCATGAACGAACCACTTATATTTGACATTGCACTAGGGCGTACAAAGCCTGTAAATATGCGTGACGCAAGTGTGCGCTGTCCATTCTGCGACCGGTCAAAGTTAACAGATATTCTGGCACAAGATGGTCACATCATATGGCTCATGAATAAATATCCTGTTTTGCAAGACACTTGGCCTACGGTCATCGTTGAAACAGAAGGTGACCAAGGCGAACTATCCACCCTTTCCGTTGATGATGCAACACGGATTATTCAATTCGGTCTAGATAAATGGCATGAAACGATTGCCACAAAAGAATATAAATCCGTTCTATTCTTTAAACCATGGTCCCATGTCGGGTGGTTCCATACGCCATCCGCACAGCCAAATTATAGGCCTACGCAACTACGATTATCACGAGGACATTACGGTCAAGAACATGAATGGTTGGCTATTACACGAAGATCAAGATATCCGCATCACCTTATCCAAACACCCTATTATTGGATTCTTTGAATACAATTTGCGGTATAAACCTGATGCGCCTGTCCGCTCCATCGCCATGCGCTTACAACAGACCATACGCTATGTACTAGATAGCTTGGCAAAATTTTCCCAATCCTATAACTATTTTTTCTATCAACTAGAAGATGGTTACGAATATATCAAGGTAATTCCTCGCTATATCACAACGCCGCTCTACGTGGGCTATAAAATTCCACAAACGTGCAATGACGAACGAGCTGCGAAAATTTTACAGAATATTACACCCTATTTTGAATTGAAATAAGAACCCTCTGCTACGAGTTCCGTAGGTTAGAGGACTCTAGTAAGGACATATATGAACATTTACGCCATTGGAGACCTTCATCTATCAGGCAATCCACCTACGAAGCCGATGAACATATTCGGTCCCCACTGGGACAATCATTGGCAACGTATAAAAGAACATTGGCTGTCCACCGTCACCGATGAAGACATTATCTTTCTCGTAGGCGACATGAGCTGGGCTTTGCGCCTCGATGAAGCACTCTACGACCTCAACGAAATCGCCAGTCTTCCGGGTCAAAAATTTATGATTCGTGGTAATCACGATTATTGGTGGTCATCGGCAAACAAAATGAAAAATGCTATGGGCGATGCTATTACCTTTTTACAAGGCCATGGTACGGCCCGTATCATCAATCTCACCACTCAGGTTAATACGCTTACTGGTGAAAGCCAGTCTACCGAACATCAATGCATCTTAGCCTTTGGTGGCACCCGCGGATATATCTGTCCTGATGATGCTAGCTTTGAACCAGATACAGATCAGTCTATCTATGACAGAGAAATTATGCGTACTGAAGCGGCATTACAAGAAATGGAGCACGCTATCCAAACGTTACAAAAGGAACATGCTAAAACAGAGAATACCAGCGAACCACTACCTGTAACGCGCATTCTATTGTTACATTATCCACCATTCAATGAAAATAACGCCCCATCAGGCTTTACAGACCTTATGGAGCGCTATCATGTAGATATATGTATATTCGGCCATTTACATGACCAGAATTCATTCAAACGAATTCCAGCCACATATGGAAATACTAAATTAGAACTCGTTTCTGCAGACTATGCAGAATTTAAAATACAAAAATATTGTAATTGAAGCCCTATGAGGCATAACTGACATACTATTCAAATGTGCATCATACATTTATAAAGGAGCATTATGAGTCGCATTCATAAAGAGCATTTACAAGCAGGCTATATCTTTGGCGATACAATCAATCAAGAATATATCTATTTACCATCTGGCGAGGTGGGCACAGACCATCCATTGGCGGTCCTCGAAACGCCTACAAAACGAGAGGACCTTACATTGGACGAAGCGGTTCATATGATTGATACGCTAACATTAAAACGTTGTAGCCACCCTACATTAGGTAAAAAATCATTTTAATAGCAAAGAGTACTAGTTAGGTATAATCTGTAATGACCCCAAAAAGTCTAACTTTTTGGGGTCATTACATTTTACAAGCCTAATTTTCTTGGTGTTTCTTATATTTTAAAGGGACTGCAACTAGAATTCGGTAAACCTGCATTCTTTTACAACCCCTTTTCATTAAAGATATTTTTTAGCATACACAGGAACTATATCTAATATAAAAATCTCCCTATACTAAAAACATATGACTAGTATAAACATCAATAAATAATACAAATCATTTGTCATCATAAGAAAAAAATCTAAAGATAACTGACCTTCAGAAGTTAAAGTATAAACCATACTAGAGAATGGATTTTGATTGTAGAATTTAAAAGTTTCTATCATGTCTAAAATCTCATACTTTAAATCAGACATAATTTCTGAAATAATAGCAGGTTCATCATTATTGTCTTCTACATACCGTGAAATTGGGGTATTATTATCATCCCGATAAATTGAAAGTTCTACTGAAGAAAAATTATCATGACTTTCAAAATTCAATGCTACAAAAGCCCAGTCTAATGGAGTTAATTTAAATATTTTTTTCGCCAGAGCATTATAATGCTTCTCGAGCTCATCTTCCAAACTCTTATGTTCTAATCTAAAGGCCTTGTCTATGGCAGTATAATTTTTTGCTAATATACGGGATTCCATATCTTCCAACAATAAAACACCTCGAGGACCTTTTATCATTTCTTTATATACATCTGGCTCAAATTCATCTTCTCTAGCTAGAACACCAAAATTCTGATATTCCCACTTATATCTATTTTGAAGCCAACAATCATCAGTTACAGGATCATTATGAAACTCACAATATGGCTCATAATCATCGCGTGAAATATACATTGTTCCCCACGTCCATTGTTCTGTAGAAGCTTCATGAAGTAAACGTACATACGTCAAAATCTCACTAATCCCAGCTTTTATAGATTTTACTTTTTCATCACTACAATTATATAACAAATCACCATCAGTAATAATAGAACCCGAAGGAGTCTTAACATTATAACAAGCAGAACTCATTCCTGATTCTGTACATTCAAAAAACAAATAGACCTTATACCAATATTTAGGCATACACTCTACCAATATGTCTCTTATCTTATTAATATATCTATCCATATATCCTCACCTTAATTATTAGGAATGTTATGTATAACTGGACGTTCTCCATTTATACTATAGGAAAACTTAAACTCAGATGGTCGTTTGCTGCCATTCCTAATAACCTCTATTTCTACAGATACAACATTCCCTTCCATGACAGCTTTTTTTATTGCATTTTCAACTCTTCTATATTCACTTTGATTTACTACTCTATCCATAGCAACCAAATTATCTATATCACCAGAACCATTAAATATCTTTGCAATTAAATGTCCTCCTTGATCTTCACCTGGAATTCCAGTTCGCTGCACTATAGCCTTCTGTGCACTAGGTATGCGTTTAGCATCATTTAACTCTATTATGCCAGATACCTTCGTTATATTTCTATCAGCATCAGTATAATATGTATAACCATTTTTCAAATAAACAATACTAGGCTTTAACACTTTGATACCATCAACGACCTCCATATGAGTTCCATCTGTAATTCGGTTTAAGAACTGTTTTGACGGCTCTCTCTTTATAAACCCTCTTAATATACTCTTTCCCCCAAAGCCACGACCATTAAGATCTATATCTTCAGCATGCTTACTAATTCCTATTTTTTGAGCATTTAAAATTTCTGAATCAGAGAGCATTGATTCTATAATAGGATTTCCCATTATAGAATATTCTCCAGTTTCCCAATTCCATTCAGGAGTATAACCATATGACTTTCCTTGTAGCGCACGCCTATATTCAGCTGTCAAAGAATCTTTACCGTACTGATTTTTATTAAATAATCCACTAAAAAAATTCTTAGTCGAATACCAATATTTTAGAAATCGGTTTTTTAAAGTTTCAGACTCATCGAGCGATGAATTTAAACTACCATCATAATCAGTTATTGTAAATGTACGTTTCTTATCAAGAGACTGTAGATTACTATTTAAATTAACTAAATCTAAATTCTTATAAGTCTCTGGCTTATAACTCTTACCTATATCTAATATCGAAAAAAATAATAACCTATTAATCCTGATGTAGTTCCACCATCCTCATATACAATATCAAACATCTGTAATTTATTATCAATAGCTATACTTTTATACTTATTTGTTATCTTATCTTTTACAGAAATAACATAATAAGCACCATTTTTCATATTCCTAAGGTCAAAAGACTTTCCATCCATTGATACAATATAGTTATTTCCTTTAATTCTAGTTAGCTGATCAAATAATTCAGGTTCATACTGAAATTCATTCCATTTAGTAGCATAAGCTGACACCGCTGCCCCAGCATTTAAAGAACCGCCACTAACTTTATTAACTACACCACCTACCGTAGCACTCAACCATTGTGCTAATGCCGGATCATTATCTGCAATTTGCTTAATCTTTTCTATGAGCAATTCATTGGTCATTGTAGCTTTAAAGCCACTACCAGGTGCATTACCGGCCATACGTGCAGCCCACTCACCAATCACACCATGAGCAAAAGCTTTGGCAATCTTACCTTCTTTTGTGGTAGGTTGCCAATTATGTAATTGCTCATAAGCATTCTTAGCAAATAAACGTGCTAGTTCTTGACGTTCTTCAATTTTCTTTTTATCAAATATCTTATCTAGTTGATGTAACGTATTCTCTGTATTGGTATTAATCGTCTTAGTATCAATTTGTTTACCATCTACAGTTAGTATACCATCTGAGATTGCAGATTGAGTAGTAGAGTTTGCTTTACCTTTAGATCCTACGCCTAAATTTGGAACTAGACCAATACTGTTATAAATCTTATCATAGCCTTTTTTATCATTGCGCTTCATCTCTTCGAGTTTCTTTTTACTACCATAGTAGTTATAGCCTATCCCATTATTGCTATATGTATACTCGGCTTCATTTTGGATATCTTTCATCTCAAGAGATTTAGTAGTCAATGTATTCTTAGCTTTTGGAGCTTCACTTTTAATGACGGCACCTTCTAATGTAGTCCCATTCCCTACATGAATATCATAGCCATCTTCTCCAGCATAAATACCTGCCTGATGAGTCACGCTCTTCCATTTACTATCAATGCGTCCTACGCTAGCACTAATACTACCTGTTGGATTCTTGAAATTAGGTGTAGAGGAAACAGAGAAGCCCGCAGACTTACTGTGTTCTTTAAAGTTATCTACATCTTGTAAGCTTTGAATATGTAAATCACGACCTGTGTCTACTTCTACCTTCTTGCCAGATACGGTAGAACCAATAATATTTGTATCTCGTTTTGCTTTAAGTTGTGCTAATTCAGCTGCTTTAATCGTCGTTGGCACATAGCTTTCTTGGTGGGTATCGCCATTTTGACGAGCCATATTACCACTCGCATTAATATCGAGAAGTCCGCCACCAGTCAAACTAATACCAGCACCGACACTCCATCCAGAGCTTTTATAAGTATTCTTAACATCTACAGTATTCTTACCGGCCTCAAGATTAATATCACTAGCGCTATCTAATACTAATTTTTTAGCCTCTACTGTTTCACCAGTTAAACTAATACCAGTTTTCTGAGCATCTCGAGCCTTGATTTGTACTTCACTATCGCTAACAAGAGTCCCGCCTTGATATGTATTTGTATCTACTACTTGCCCTTGTTTTCTAGAAGTGCTGCCGATGCTTACAGATAAGTTAATAGCATCATCAATATTTTTAGCGCCTCGTTTAGCTTTACCGTCTACTTTATCAACTTTACCTGTTACGGCATCGCGTATTTTTTCTCCATGTAAAGCTGCATCTACTGCTTCATATCCATCTTGCAATTGTTTACGTGCTTCATTGAGTTCAAGAGCGGCTAAACGTTTATCATCGCGGCCACCAGCTTGTTTTATTGTACGTGTAGTATTTGTAAGTGTATTAGCTATTGCACCACCTAAGGATACGGTAAGACCAGTTTTTTTGTAGCGTTCATCGTGACTCATGTGGTTATGGTCTACATTACCATCTAATGTCACAGCAGAACCATCTAACACAGCACCGTCTTTAGCAACAATATCTGCGCTTGTAAGATGAACGTTATCATTCGCTTTGACAGTAACAGTACCTTTCGTGCTGGCAATTGTATTTCGTACAGTAGATTCTTCATGGTTAGCTTCATCTATATTGTGTTTTTCTTTGCCTATAGTAAAGCCTATCCCTGTACTACCAAGCAAACCAGATTTCTTATGACGATATACACTAGTACCATCTGTAATCGCTTTATCTGCACCAAGTTCTACCTTTCCACCAGCTGTAACATCTACTGTATGTTCGCCTATAATTTGAGCAGATTGACCGGTTACATCTTGAGCACTTGTAATCTGTATATCTTTACCACTTACTGTAGAGCCTGTTACAGCTGTAGTAGTTGCATCATCCACCGCATTGGTACTTTCACGTTTGACCAAGCTTTTCTTTTTATCTAGGTATACATGATTGACTGTACTATTTGCCTTCGCCGTATTTAATTCAACCGTATTACCAGATACTTTCACTGTGTCTGCCGCTAATAGTTGACTACCTTCAAGTTGTACAGCATCAGAGGCTACAACAGAAACATTTTTACCTTCAATGCTACTACCAACCGATGATTGTGCTTTTACAAGATCATGAGACTCCGTTGTTTGAGAGTGTCCGCCACCAGATTTACCCTTGTCAAAACGATGTTCTTCCAGTTCATGTGTAGCATTCATGGCTTTCATCGTTACATTATGGCCGGCCGCTACATGCGTATTTACATCAGAGGTAATAACACCTGCCGCCATAGATACATCTCGGCCTGCGACTACTGTTGTTTCACCAGCACCACCAATACGACCTTGATCTACACCTGTCATCGTTTCACGTCGATTGTTTCGACTATTCCACTCAATTTTGCTATTAGCTGCCTCATACTGTACGCCTGTATTAATTACATCACGTCCAGCACTAACCTTTGTAGAACCAGCCGCATTAGTTTGTGTAATGGTACCGCCTTCATTAATGACGTCTTTCTTAGCATATACAGAGACTGTATCGTTGCCTATAATAGTACCTTGTGTATTACGAACTTCATCATTCGCTATAACCGTAGTAGTATTACCTTTGATAAGCCCATTATCATTGTGAATAGTATTACCAGTAAGATTCACATCTTTATCCGCCACAATACTACCGCTATTTTTCATAGTATCAACGGAAAGGTTAATGGATTGGGCCTGTAAATTAGCTGCACCGTCTACTCGTTTTGTATTTGGGGCTAAATATAGAGTCGGTACTAGCACAGTTTCCGTTTCACCATTTGGCAATACAACAGCCTTGCTAACTAAGAGCACTACATCCTCTTTAAGATTCTTTTGCTCAGCCGCTGTTAAGCCTCTACCTAATGCAATAGATTGAGATTTTGTTACACTAATCCCTGCATCCATCAATTGGCGATATTGTTCCTCTGCTGAAAGACCAGATTGCAGTCTACTTTTACCGGTTTGACGCATAATCTCTTGCATAACGAGCTGTTGCTCATAATAGCCATCACCCAATCGTTTTTGTATATTCATAGGGTCTAATTTAAGGCGAGATAATACGTAATCAGAAGATAAGAAGTTACGACGATTTGTAAAATTTGGATCGGTTTCAATCATATAGGTAGTATTAGGATTCGTCGATAACTGACTCATACTATTTAATAAAGATGCATCTACTGTAGCATCACTTTTACTATTTTCTACATGACTACCATATACGGCAACAGGGACATCTGTAGGATTGACTATCGTATTCTTATAGTCAGCCGTTCGTATATTAGTCGTATCCCGTCCACGTCTCCTCCGACGACTATACGATGTGGCTGTACCATCTTCAGTAATATATTCATTACCCTTAGGGTTACTTTGTTCATACTGACCTACTGTACCAGTGATATCTCCAGCAGCACTAATTTGACTAGATTCATTCGTCATATGATCGACATCCATATGTAAATCCCCACCGGAAATAATCCGCCCAGGATTAGATGTATCTACCACATCTTTTTCACGAGTACGATCATATTCATACTTAGTCCAATCCTCATGATATTCACCATTTATAGAAAGTTGAAGATTCTCACGAGTATGAATAACAACCTTATCTTTTGGAATTTGCTCATGATCTAAATAGATTCGTTCTTCCGATAATTGGTATCGCTTAATGCTACCAGATGGTGCTACTTCGTTTTTAATATGCTCTTTTCCACCTACCGCTACACGTTTAAGGGTAATCCCACCATTTTTATTGTCTACAGATTTAGCATATAATGCACCACCTTGACCAAATTCAATGGTAGACGCTGTATTTACAATACGATCTATCTTACCAGACACAGTTCCTGTAGAATCCATCGTTTTACCAAGTTGTAGTTTTCCTTCGGCTTTAATCACACTACCATCAGTATTGACAATCGAATTGGTTGCTATAGATAGATCTTTTTGGGCAATCATAACAGGAGCCTCTTTAGTCTCTGTATTACCCTTTTGAATAACAGAATCAGTAGTAATCTTAGCGGTATCCACATACAATTTGCCACGATTCATCTGCTCAAAACTTTTTGTAGTAATATCTGCTTCTGTAGCAGCGATAGTACCTGTATTTTGCAATTTGCCAGTACTATCTACGGTTAACTTATTTTGTGCAGATAATACACCTTGATTATTCACACCAAAGCCATCATTGGTGCCAACTAAATACATGCTATTGGCATACATACCACCAATAGCAGCTACATCAAGGCCAACTTGACTAGATTCACCAGTTTTGTGAACATTCGTAACTTTACCAGAAGAATCTACCGAAACAGCATTCTTCCCCGTCACAACTTGAGCATCTTTCGCCCAAACTTTACCATTCAGCTGAACAGCCTCTGCTAACAAATCTGTGCGTGCTGTTTTCGATGCATTAAGGCCTTTTTCCCCTACTGTGATACTACCTTGTTGTACTTGATAGCCTGTAATACTACCGTTATTGATAATGGGGTTCCCCGTTGTTAATGTAGCACTATTAGCATTGATAAAGGTTCCATTATTAACAGAAATCCCATTTGGATTTGCAATAATAACATGGGCCTTATTGCCGGCTACTTCAAGAGCACCATTCATAGAAGTAGAACTTGTACCCGTAACTTCATTTAAAATCGTATTAGCCGTAGGACCTACTAAATTAGGGTTCCCCATAATATAGCCTGCAAGCTCTGTATTTACAGGTCGATTCGCATTATTTAAAATAAGCCCCTTTTCGTCTACATTAAAAGCATTATATTGGTTATGTGATAACCCTTTATCATTAGGCGTATTGATATTGACTACAGTCATGCCATTACGAGCTTCTTCTATTTTTGGTCCTAATTTACCTTGATCTGGTACAACAGGATTAGCAAGGGCCATAGGAATCCATGGTGCAGAGTTAGTCGCTAATAACGCAGCAAAGATAGCCATTGCCGTATGTTTTCTAATATTCATATTACGTATCTCTCCTAAGTATATAAAACAATATGTATTATGTATCTATATCAATCTCTATGTACAACACTTAAAACTGATAACTCCCTCTAAACGCCCAAACACGGGTATCTGTGTTAAAGCCTTCTGGTTTCTTAATTGGCGTCCCTAGTGATACATCATAATTAACAGCTTCACCAACAGTGCCTCGTACACCAACGACACCACCAATCAAGGTGTTACCTAGTTGAGTTTCTGTAGATGGTCCCCATACATGACCAATATCTATTCCTATATAAGGTGTAATCTGTTGTTTTCTAAATGGTAATGACCATTCACTTTGTACATAGTACCCAGAATCACCTCGTAGTGTTTCTTCACCACTAAATCCACGTACCGAATACCGTCCGCCAATACTAAACTGGTCCGTAGTAAATAAGCGCTGATTCGTAAATTGACTTCTAAAGCGCATCGAGAATATACCTTGCTTATGACCGATTCGTACTCCCGTTTGAATCTGCCCTTCAACCCCAGCCATTTTATATAGTGTAGTTGGATTATCTGCCAAACCTTCCCAACTTCGTACCTTAGCACCTAATCCTTTAATGCCTTGACGATAAAATACATACGTATCACTCACTGTATTGCCTCTATATTGGCGATGAGATAACCCTAATTCTACCGATGTGGTATGTTGTTCTTGAACACCGATTTCTACATCATCCAGATAATTATGACGCGACTTATGATTAACCTTAGCAATAACTGATGTTTTCGAACGACTAGTCCTATTTAGAACCTGCTCTACTGATACCTCTGTACCTTGTGTGGTACCGGCCGAACGAAATGCATTTGGCATAAACACCAACTGATTATAGCTATACTTATACGTAGATAGTCTATACGTACGGTTGCCATCGGGAATCGCATAATTAACTGCATATTGCTTTGACCCATGGCCATCATCATGAGGGCTTATATCTTTAGTGAAATTAGCTGTTAACGTATCATTAAGACCCAGCAATTGACTAAACGATAAAAATACAGTACCTTGATACTCTCCTGTAGCTTTATATCCTGAATTATCTAAGATAAATGAGCCATGCACAAATCCTTTTTGTTCTACCGTAAGCTTAACAATAGAGTATAACGGCTTGGTACCTGGTTCAATCGTCATCTTTATATCTTGACCAGGTACGCTACGCATCTGATCAATTCCTTGTTCTAACGCTTGACGTCGTAATACATAGCCAGGTCGTACAGGGAATGCACTCCGCCAATTCGTCCGTGCATTTGGATTTGTAAGAACAATATCTTCAACATAACCCGGTAAAATCTCAAAAGTTAATGACCCTGAATGTAAATCTTGATTGGGTACAACCACTTGGCTTGTGACATATCCATCTGCTAATAATTGTTCTTGTAATTGCTTTGAAGGAATGTAACCCCATCCGACCCGATTCGATTATGCTCATACGCCTCTAACCGGTTCTTATATTTACGAAATACAGGCTCTGATGATGTAATAACAATATGGTCTATAGGAAATGCAATCTCTTCCTTTGGTAATGCCTTCATAGGAGCACTGCTAAGACCAACATACGCTGATTCTGAACGCAACGAAGTACCTCAGTCATTGGTGCTTCTGCGCGTTGACGCAACGAAGCATCGGCTCGGGCACTTCTTGTTGTATAAAAGGGGTAGATACATCGGTCGCCATGCTAGGCAATGTACCAACTGTGGTCAGCAAGCCAATACAACTTGCTCGCAATACGTACAACTCTCATAAATCCCTCTCCTTTCTATATGT
>BNJV01003048.1_pt1 | contig 98651 bp, 170 predicted proteins | sample 8540591 | NCBI WGS metagenome assembly BNJV01 (sample SAMD00202457, study PRJDB9452) | human saliva metagenome | host: Homo sapiens | reverse complement strand
CAGTTACGTATTGCTCGACAGTCCTGCGGAAGCCCGAGCCGATGATCACCACATCGGCATCCCGGTCGCCGCGTCGATGTGCCGTCATCTTCCGGCGGCACACCCGCCGTATCCACCCAGTAGGTCGGCATAGTCGCGGTTGCGACCCGGCGTGTCATCGATGAGTCGATCGTACGACGGGTCGTAGCGGTCAGCGGATGCCGTTGGAATACGCAGGCTGGACACACGCCAGCCAGTCCCGTTTCCACGGCTACGTGTTCATGCTCTTCTCGCCGGTCATCGGCGCCGGATATCGCTCTGCGCGCGGCCCGTCCCCTGCGGTAGGCGTTCTTGAGCGCAATCTTTCCGTCACGGAACGTGAATACATCCATCATCCGCGCCTCGAGGCGCACCATCGGCACGTGTGCCCACGAACGTGGATTCCGGACACGCCCCGGTCTCCGGAGGACGAAATGTTCGCCGTCGAGCCACCGCGCATCCGGAAAATTCTTCCAGGTGCCTGAAGCTCGTCTCGCGCACCTGCTCGCGGCCCACGAATCTCTTCTGCCCTGCAGATCGCCCACCCACGGCATAAAAAGCGCAGTCCTCTGCCATGAAACTCATCAGGCCCCGATATCGTGATCGTTCCAGGCCTTGTTGAACGCTTTCAGAAAAGCCACATCCGGATTGCCCGCCATGCTGATTCTCCCTCGCTGGAAATGACGAACCACCCTGGTGCCGCCGTCTGCCGGACCTTCAACCGTCGTCCGGCAGGTCGACCTGAACGTCGGGGTCGACCGAAACATCAGGTTCGACCAGAAACGTCAGGTTTGGACCGTAACGTCAGGTTTGACCGAAACACCGGGGTAAGTCCTGAACGTCGGAAACGGACGATAACCCGAAACCCGTCACCGCCCCTTTGCTCATGCGCAAATACAAATGAACAAACACGGCATGTCTTCATGACCGGTGCGCATGTACCGGTTCAAAACGTATCCGGTCATTTCCACCGGAACCGGTCGAGCCGTCAGCCACATGCCTCGCCTCCTGCGTCGGGGAAAGCCCTATTTGGGATGGCTTCGAAAACGAAACCTTGCATCTCGAATTTCGATACTCTAGGACGATCGCAGGCATTTCACCCCATACCGAGTCACCCTGAAGCGATACGAGATTCCCTGAAATCCATGCGGCATTCGCATGAATCCGGCACCAGTCATTACGTGAAAACGCGCAGGAATTCCCTGAATCCGTTATAAGACCGCACTTTTCATCGCGTTCCCCACCACATCAGGAGGCGCGCCTGACGCGACACCGACGCCCTTTTGCCTTCTCGGCCGGCTCCTGGCATCGCCAGCGCGCAACCGGTGCGCGAGCGCTTCGGCCCTCGACACCGGTCCGATGGTCGTGAAGCCTTGCCGAGCGCCGCTCCCCTGCTCGTGCCAGCCATCGATCCGCACTACCACTGCGACCCTTCGGTGACGCTTGCGCCGCTGGCAGGTTTCAGCACAACCGGCGGGTGCTGGTACAGGCTGCACGGCACGGGCAAATCCACCCACATCGAGCAGGTGGCGGCGCGGCTGAACTGGCCCCGCATGCGCGTGAATCTCGACGGGCACATCAGCCGGCTGGACCTGGTGGGCGCGATGGCATCAGCATCCGCGACGAAAGCAGGTCACGGCCTTTCAGGAAGGGATCCAAGCCGTGGGCGCTGCAAGCCGGCCCATTGCGCTGCTGTTCGACGAATACGATGCCGGACGCCCGGACGTGATGTTCATCATCCAGCGGCCGCTGGAGCGTGACGGGCAGTTCACGCTGCTGGAGCAGAACGAGGTGATCGACCCGCACCCGCATTTCCGGGCTTTTTGCCACGGCAAACACCGTGCTGAACACCACGGGGCTCTACCACTGGCGTGCAGCGCGCCTGAACCACGCACAGCTGGACCGCTGGAAACCTGCTGGCCCGGCTCGATTACCTCCGCCGGCCGATGTGGAGGTGTCGATCGTCTGCGCCCACATGCCTGCGCAGGGGCAGCACGGGACAACATCTGCGGCATGAGGGCTCAACACAAGGCCGTGAGCGAAGTTAACGAGGGCGACGCGCGGAACCACGCGCGGAATGAAGCAACGCACGACAGCCCAGACAACACGCAGCGCGATGCACAGAACGACAGCAGCCGCCGGCAACCGGCGCGGCAAATGGCAGCCGTGGCGGCACTCCACACCTGGCAGGGGTGCCAGTGGCGACCTTTCCACGCTGATGTCACCACGTACGGTGCTGACCTGGCGAGAATTCGGCGTTCTTCCGGATCCGGCCGAGGTGCATTTCGCCGCAGCTTTCTGAACAAGGTCGAGCAGCAGAGCAGGTGGCGGTGCGTCGAGCATCACCAGCGCTGCTTCGATGTGGGAGCTGGCGCCCCTCATTCGCGCACGATCCGATGGCAGCCGAATTGGCCGACCCGAGCACGTTTCGCTGATCCACGGGTACGAAATCATGGACGGCAGCATATCTCCCTTCGCCCCAGCATCTGGCCCGGCGCCAGCAGCTGCTGGACCAGCCGATCGGGCCGCCAGCCTGCGCGCGATGACGGCCAATCCCCGGCTGGATTTCGGGCATCACCAGCTGCGCGCGCGCAGGGACATCCATGCCCATAGCGCAGCAGCGACCCCCATCACAGGATGCGCTCGCCACCGGTATTCAGACCGCTCACCAGGCACGCCACGGACAGCCACCGGGACGCAGGACACGCACACCCACAGCCATGCCGCCCCTGCCCCGCTGCCAGACGGCCATCTCCCGCCCCTGGCTGCCCCTGCACTCTACTCAGCCCCACGACGGGCTGGAAGCACACCGCGCCGTGGCCAACGGGCTGGCATTGCGCCTGCTGCTGACCGACCCGGCCATACACCAACAATACGCACCAGAGCTTCAGCCCGGTTCCGGCAACCCCATCCACACAGCCCTGCATCTCGCCCGGCATCCTCTACGAATGGTCTCGAGCAGCTGCGTGGAGCCTCGTCCCGCCGCACTGGCCTGGGTGCGGCGCAGCCTGCCGCAGCACTTGAGCGCTGGACGCTGGCCTGGCACGATTCCGGACAGGTCGAAACGCAGCTGGATTGCTGCTGCTTTCGGTGGGCAGATGGTGTGGTCGCGCATGCAGCGCCGCCAGCCGCCCGAGGCCGTCATGACACGATGGAGCCACGCGTGCAGGGCTCTCCCGGTGCTGGGTGATGCGCTTACCAGATGGCGCGCCACCGCACGCAGCCTGCGCTTTTTCGCCTGCATCGGCCCAGCTGGCCATGACCGTGGCGGCGCTGGCAGAAACCGCACAGCAGCAGGCACATCAGGCACCGCCCAACCGCACACGGCGTCAGGGCAACTCGTGCTGCGCTCGCAGGCGCTGGCGGCCGGAGAACCCTCCCTGCCGCTGGCACCCAGCGGGCAGAGCCACAGCTGGATCAGCCAGCACCAGCAATACCGCGTGTTCACCCGAATTCGACCAGCAGATCCTGGCCAGCACCCGCGCGCAGCGTGCGCAGCTGCATGAATATCGCGCGCAGCTCGATGCGCGGCTGCGCGAGATCTCTCCGCCCGTGGGGGCAACTGGCGCGACACTGCAGCGCGCTCCTGTCGCAGCACTGCGCGTGGTGGCTGTTTTCAGCGGAAGCCGGCCGCATCGATGCACGCCGGCTGGCAACGCTCATGGCCAATCCGCTGGCGCAGGACATTTTCCGGACCGAGGCCGAGCCGCCGGTCATGGATGCGTCCCTGTGCCTGCTGCTCGACTGCTCCGGTTCGATGAAGGCCCATGCAGAAGCTGGCACTTTGCCGACATCTGGCTGCGCATCTGCCAGCGCCTGCTGCTGCCGCTGGAGGTGCTGGGCTTCAGCACCGGCGCGTGGCACGGCGGGCGTGCACTGGCACGCTGGCGCGCACGCGGCAGGCCCTCCCAGCCGGGCCGGCTGGCCGAGCGGCTGCATCTGGTCTACAAAAGTGCGGACATGCGCGGCGCCCGGGCGAGGCTGTCGCTGGCCGCCCTGCTCAAACCGGACCTGTACCGTGAGGGCCGGATGGCGAGGTCGTGCAATGGGCCAGCCACCGGCTGCAGGACGGCGGTGCCGCACGAAAGATCCTGCTGGTGGTGTCGGACGGCAGCCCCATGGAAACCGCCACGCGCGATGCGCAGGATGCGTTCTATCTGGACAACTCACCTGAAAGCCTGCGTGCAGCAGGCACAGGCCCGTGGCGTGGAGGTCATCGGGTGGGCGTGGGGCTGACCTGTCGCCCTTCTACGCCCGGCATGTTCTGCCCCCGAAGCCCTGCTGGAGGCAGCGCACGTTCCGGAAAAATCATCCAGACATTACACCCCCAGGCCGCCACGCCCCGTTCTGGCTGACACATAAAAATCCGGCCGGTACCACCTCCATCCATCAGGATATTGGCGCAGTACCGGCCGGATCGCCCAGACAGGGATCCTGTATTCAGCCACGGCCCTGTATCGGACACGCTTCCCGTGCTCAGACATAATCGTATTTCAGCGAAACCACGGGTTTGGAGCGCATCGCGCCGGAAACGGGTCGCCCAGCTCGCGGGTGCACATGATCTCGATGATGCAGGTCTGTGCTGGTTCATCTGCAGGTCGATGGCCTTCATCGCAGGCCCCACGTCCTCCAGGCGGTCCACCACGATGCCTTCGGCGCCCATGGCCTTTGCGATGCCGGCAAAGCTCGGGCTGTTCAGCTCGCCCGCCGCGAAGCGGCGGCTGTAGAACCACCTGGTTCTCTCTCGGCGCCCCACTGGCGGTTGTGGAAACACCACGGCCGTCACCGGAATGTCGTGGCGCACGCAGGTGAGGATTTCACCAAAGCCATGCCCCACGCGCCGTCACCCGCATACGATACGGCCGGCCGGCTGGTGGTGCCGCCACCTTCGCGCCGATGATGGTCGGGAACGCATAACCGCAGCTGCCAAAGCTCATCGGCGCAAAGAAGCTGCGCGGTTTTCGAAGCGCAGATAACTGTGCGCCACCGAATTGATGTTGCCGACGTCGGTGGACACCATCACGTCGGCGGCAGCGCCCTTTTCCAGTTCGCGCAGCACCCGACGCGGGTGCAGGTACTGGCTGCCGCCGAACGGCGTTTCGCCCTTTTTGCCCTCGATCGCGTCCAGACCGTAGCTGGTCCGTGCGTCCAGGCATCCAGTTCCTTCTCCCATGCCCTTTCGGCTACGGGATTTTTCAGCACGTTCGGCCTTCGTGGCGTCGGACAATCAGCGTGCGGTTCCCGCAGGCGATCCAGCAGCGCCAGCGCCGCTTCCTTCGCATCGCCACAGATGCCCACCGAAATTTTCTTCACCAGCCCCAGCATCTTGTTGTCGGCATCGACCTGATGATCTGGGCCTGTTTGGGCCAGTAATCCATGCCGTGCTGCGGCAGCGTACCGAACGCCCCAGGCGCGTGCCGCCAGCGCCAGCACCACATCGGCCTGCGAGATCAGCTTTGCATGACCCGCCTTCGAGCCCTGATAGCCCAGCGGACCGCACCACAGCGGGTGGCTGGCCGGGAAGCTGTCGTGTGCTGATAGCTGCTGACCACCGCAGCCCCCAGCCGCTCGGCCAGCGCCTTGCACGCGTCCACCCCATCGGACATCACCACGCCACCGCCCGAGACGATGACCGGAATTTGGCTCGCCAGCAGGTCGGCGGCACGGTCGAGGCTTTCGCGACCGCCGGGGCCACGTTCCAGACGCATCGGCTGCGGAATCTCCACCGATGTCGCCATAGAAATAGTCACGCGGCACGTTGAGCTGCGTGGGTCCCATTTCCGAGAGCGCCCGGTCGAAGGCAGCGCCGTGTACTCGGCCATCCGGCGGGTGCGTGACGTGGCCCCTGGTATTTGGTGAATTCCTCGAACATGGGCAGCTGGTTGCATTCCTGAAAGCCGCCCAGCCCCATCGTGCGCGTGCCGGCCTCCGGCGTGACGATCACCACCGGGCTGTGCGCCCAGTACGCCGCCGCGATGGCTGTGACACGTTGCTGATGCCCGGACCGTTCTGGCCGATCACCACGCCGTGCCGGCCGCTGGCGCGCGCATAACCATCCGCCATGTGGGCCGCCGCCCTGCTCGTGCACCACCGGGGATGAGCGGATGCCTCGCCGGCGTAAAGATATCCATCGCATCCATGAAGGCCGAGCCCATGATGCCGAAGATCTCCCTGCACCCGTTGGCCACCAGTGTTTCCAGCCAGCGCTCTGACGGCGTCATGCGGTTGACACCCTGTGGCACGGCCTGCCGATCGTCCTGCGCCATATGCAGTCTCCGTCATTTACATAAAACAGAACCAAATGTTCCGTTTTCGAAATACAGTGTCATTCTTGGCGCCCAAGCCTCCATTGTCAATGCATGGAAAACCCGTTCCCGGTTTTGCGCATATGCTTCACACCATGACAGGTAACGACCCCACCTAGCTTCCTCCCTCCGCCCCGGACGGTGCGGAAGGCGCCTCCCTCCACGCCGCTGGCACGCGTCTTCAGCGTGCTGAAGCCATGACACGGCTGGGCGGGCACTTTCACGCTGCAGGGAGCATGGTGCAGGAGCGGGTTTCCCCAAAACCTCGGTCTATCGCCACCCGCAGCAGCTGGAGCTGGCCGATCGTGCAGCGGACGGGAGATGACCGTCACTACCTGATGGGCGAGGCGCCTGCGCGAGGCTGGCCAACGGGCTGCTGCTCAATGACAGCCTGCACGGTGCGCGGCACCGCATCCTGCTGCGGACTGACGCGAACAGGTGGGCGAGAGCTGCAACCTCACGGCGCTCAGCGGTGGCGAGGTGATGTATCTGGACCGGGTGGAGACCGAGGCGCCCTGCGCATCTACTGCATCCCGGCTCACGCGTGCCCGTGCATGCCTCGGCCACCGGCAAGCTCTTTCTGGGGCAGATGCCGCCACGGCAGCGCCAGCTGCTGCTGGGCCAGGCACGCTGCAGGCCTCGCGCCCAACACCCTCACCCGACCGGCCGCGCTGGAAGCAGAAATTGCGCGCTGCCGGAAACAGGGCTACAGCGTGGACCACGAGGAATTCCTGCCCGGCATGATCTGCTTTGCCGTGCTGGTGCCCAGCGCCCACGGCCCCGCGCCTGGGCCTGGCACATGCAGGGGCTTGGCGTGCGCGTGCCGGCCAGCCGGGCGGCGGAGTTCCTGCCGGCACTGCGCGAGGCCGCCGACGCCCTGGCCGCGCACTCGAAGCGCCCCCGGCCTGAACGCCTGCCTTGCCTGACGCAGGATGCTCAACGCAGCCACAACATGATCCGCGCCGCCACGGCGGTATGCTGCAACGCAACATCTAGTGGCGCTACCATCATGACCATTGCATCCACACTCTGAGCCCACACCATGCTGATTCCCGTCATCCCCAGTCCGGCGGCGCCGGAACCCGACTCTGGCCTGTCTCGCGCGAAGGGCACCGAAACCCTTCATGAAGCTGCCCGATGGCGAGAGCTCTGCTGTTCAAAGACCTACCGGCGTGCCCGCCGGTAGCCGATCCCCGGCGAGATCCTCACCGTCACCAACCGCGAATACTGTCTTCCCTGTCGCGCGACGAGTTCCAGCTCGCCCCTGCGCAGGAGGCCGAGCGGCCCACCTTCCTGCTGGAGCCCTTCGGGCGCAACACGGCGCCGGCCATTGCGCTTGCCGCCCTGCAGGTGGCCGAGCGCCAGGCCGGACGCGCAGATGCTCGTCATGCCGCCGACCATCTCATCAACGACGAGGCGCTCTTTTGCCCGCACGGTGCAGCAGGCCGCCAGCCTTGCCGCCCAGGGCCATCTGGTCACCTTCGGCATCCAGCCCACCGCGCCGGGAGACCGGCTACGGCTACATCGAGGCCGGTGAGTCTATCGCCGCCCCCTGTGCGCAGGGCAACCACGTGGTACGCTTCATCGAAAAACCGGCCAAAGAAAAGGCCGAAGAACCGCTGGCCGCCGGCGACTACCTGTGGAACTCCGGGCATGTTCTGCTTTTGCCGCCCAGACCATGCTGGATGCCCTGCAGCGCCACGCCCCGACGTACTGCATGCCGCGCGGGCCTGCCTGTCCAGCGCACGCATCGACCACACCAGCCACACACGCTGGTGGAGATCCAGGGCGAGGCTTCCGCGAGGCGCCGGACATCTCCATCGACTACGCCGTGATGGAAAAATCCGACCGCGTGGCCGTGGTGCCGGGTACCTTCGGCTGGAACGACATCGGCCTCGTGGGATGCCGTGCGCAGCCTCTCCACGGCGGACGACAACGGCAACCGCACCACCGAGAAACGGTGTTCGTGGACAGCCAGAACACCCACGTCCACAACAGCGAAGACCGGCTGGTGGCTACCGTGGGGCTGAACAACCTGCTGATCATCGACACCCCGACGCCCTGCTGGTGGCTGCGGCCGACCAGGCACAGAAAGTGAAGGACGCGTGGTGAAAGAGCCGAAGCCCTGGCAAGCACGAGCCGCGCAGCTGCACCGCACCGTCGCCCGCCCGTGGGGCACCCATACACCATCCTGGGCGAAGGGCGCGCTGCAAGATCAAGCGCATCGAGAGGTCCGAGCCGGGCGCGAGCCCGAGCCTGCAGATGCACCACCACCGCAACGAGCACTGGATCGTGGTCAAGCGGGCATGGCACGCGTGGTGAACGGCGACGAGATCTTCGTGGCTACCAACGAATCCACCCTACATCCCGGCCACCCACCGCCACGTCTGGAGAACCCCGGCCTGCTGCCGCTGGTGATGATCGAGGTCCAGAGCGGCGAGTACCAGGCGAGGATGACATCGTGCGCTTTCAGGACAACTATGGCCGGGCATGAGGCCCGGCGGCCGACATCACGGCCGTGGTGGCTTTGACCTACAACCCCGACCCTGCCCGGCTGGCCCAGCTCTGCCAGGCCGTGCAGCCACAGGTCGAGCACGTCGCGCTGGTCGACAACGGATCGTCCGCCCGGCCCTGTCGGCCCTTCAGGCCCTGGTGGAGGGCCCTTCAAGCCGCGCTGACCCTAGCGGCCCTGGGCGAGAACGGGCATCGGCGCGGCACAGAACGCCGGCATCGCGCTGGCACGCCAGCGCAGCAGCCGCTACGTGCTGCTGCTGGACCACGACAGCATTCCGAGAACGGCATGGTGGCCACGCTGCGCGCCGCCGTGAGAACCAGCCCGCGGGCGGCCCCGGTGGCCGCCGCCGGCCCGCGCTACGCCGATGCACGCCAGACCACCAACCCTCCCCTTCGTGCAGCTGGAAGGGTTCAAGCGTCGCGCTGCGAATGCCGGCGCCGGCCAGCTCATCGAGGTGGAGCACCTGATCGCCTCCGGCAGCCTGGTCCCGTGCTGGCGGTACCTGGACGCCGTGGGCGACATGGACGAGCGGCTCTTCATCGACTACGTGGACGTCGAGTGGTGCCTGCGCGCCGCCCACGCCGGCTACCGGATGCTGGGCGTGTGCGACGCCCGCATGCAGCCATGCAGCTGGGCGATACCCCCATCCGCTTCATGGAAAGCACCTGCCTGACCACTCCCCCTGCGCCACTACTACCTGTTCCGCAACGCCCTGCTGCTGCAGCGCATGCCGCACATTGGCTGGCGCTGGAAAGTGGTGGATGCCTACCAGACCGTCATGAAGTACGGCTTCCTACGCCCTGGTGGCCACGCCACGGCTACCGCGCATCCGCATGATGAACCGGGGCCTGTGGGACGGTCTGCTGGGCCGCGGCGGTGCTCTATCAACAGCGCTGAGACCCCGCCCCGGCTTCACGGTGCTGAAGGCGCCGGACACACCGCCCATCCTTCATCGTCCGCGCCCCTCGCCTTGGCCCAAGAAACCCTTTGAAAAATCAAGCAGCTTCCCGACACATCCAGGGGTTTCCGCCACCATCCACGCCCTTCCGTCCACAATAGCGGTTGCCCAGCCACACAGGTTCCCATGAGATCCCCTCCATCGTCAGCCACGAGCCAGCGCGACATCGCCCTGCGCATGCTGGACGACATCCTGCGCCCTGAGCCCCCGGACGTGGCGGAAATCATCTGCTACCGCCAACATCCCCGAACTGCGACCTGCCCAGCGCCTGAACATGGGCCACATCCGCCTGGTGGTAATCCGCAACGAGACACCCAAGGATTTCGGCAGCAACCACAACACCGCCTTCTCCCGCACTGTCGCACGCCCTACTTCTGCGTGATGAACCCGGACCTGCGCTTCGACGCCGATCCCTTCCGGCGCTGTTGCGGGACCTGACCACCACACCGAAGCGGGGGCCTGGTGGCGGATCTGGCGAAGGCCGTCTGGAGAACACCGCGCGCAAAGCTAGCCACACCCGCGCGAGCTCGATCCGCCAGAAACTGCACCCGCCAGCCATGAGCGATCACCCCGACTGGATAGCCGGCATGTTCCTGCTGTTCGACAGCCGTGCCTACCACAGCATCCGCGGCTTCGATGAAGGCTACTTCCTGTACAGTCGAGGACGTGGACATCTGCAGCCGCCGCTGTGCCTGGCCGGCTGGGCCTGGCCCAGGTGGCCGACACCCGCGTGGTGCACGACGCCCGCAAGCAGAGCCACCGCTCGCTGCGCTTCACCCGCTGGCACAGCCGGCGGCATGCTGCGCTACTGACCCGCACCTGCTTCCTGGCGGTATGGGTGGCGGCGCTGTGGCGGGAGGCGCCTCTGAGGCAGCCTCTGCCCCCAAAAGGCATCCTCGACGGGCTGACGTAGCCAAAATAGCACAATCCTTTTCCGCTGGATGAGAATGTCCTGCTGCTGACACATCGACGTCAGCCAGTGACATCGCCAGCCATGCCAAGACAGCTGACCCATATCCCAGCTCACGCAGAGTTCAGTACCCTGCTGGCTGCGCGGTCGTCGCCTCCTGTTCATCTGGCAGGGGCGCAAAGGCTACAACATCGGGGATGAAGGCTTTCTCTGGTATGCGCGTCCAGCGCAGCTCTTGCGGGTGAAGCCCCTCTGCGTGACTTCATGGCTTTATGACCCCGGCCGATACTACTGGTCGGCCGCCCTGCTCTCCCTTTGGGCGCAGGAAGGATCATGCAGCTGCGCGCTGTCGTCGCCATCTTCCAGGCAGCAGGACTGGCAGTAGCCCCCTGCCTGCTGGACCAGGCCAATCCCGACATCTCCAGCAAGGCGGCTGGCCTTTCTGCTGACCAGCACGCTCATTCTTGTCCTCTGGATGTTTCAAGGCACAAAGCTCTTCGATATCTCTCTCGTCGATCTTTTCCTGGTCGGCATGCTGGCTGCGGTCATCCGACAGCCAGATACGAAACGCTATCTACTGCTGGGCGTCGGTGTAGGCCTGACCGCCTTCTTCGGACGAAACCACGGCCTCTACGGCGCCTTTGGCAGCGCACTCGCCATTGCCTGGCTGCATCTGGGGCCTCACCGCCCCCACCCCCTGCACTACGACGAGCAGCATGCGCGGCATGGCTGGGCGGCGTGGTGCTTGGCTTCATGCCCCTGTTGCCGATGCTGGCGCTGGTACCTGGGTTTGCGACATCGTTCTGGGAGAGCATCCGCTTCCTCGTTCGAGCACAAGGCCACCAACATCACCCTGCCCATTCCGTGGCCCTGGCGGCTTCACATTCGGGTTGTATCCCTGGCATACGGTGGGCTGGCAGATGCTGATGGGGCTCTTCTTCATGGCCCTGCCGCTCTTCGGTGTCATCGGGCTGGCCTGGGGTTCTTCCGCCAGCTCCAGGGACGCCCCGTCGACCCCGTACCGATGGCCGCCATCCTGATGGCGCGCCCCACGCGCACTATGCATACTCGCGTGCGGACATCGGGCCATCTGGCGCTGGGCATCTTCCCGTTCCTGATCGGCATGCTGGTCATGGCCGTGCGCGCACCGCCTGTACCGGCGCGGTGGCCACACTGGTTCTGGGCCGTGACCAGCACCTGTCTGATGTTTCCCGAGCATCCGGGCTGGCAATGCCGAATCGCAGCCCCTGCGTCAACCTGGAGAGTTTCCGGCAGTCCGGTGCGCATCGACCCGAACACTGCTCGCCAGTGTCACCCTGCTGCGCAGCCTTGAGCAACGATCGCCTCCCATGGGGAGAGCTTTCGAGCCACCCCCTGATGCCAGGGGCCTATCCGCTGCTGGCCCGGAAGGCGCCCGTCTGGGCCATCTATACTCTTTTTGCCCGAGGCCCCTGCCTTCGAGCACCAAGAAATCGAGCGCATGAAAGCAGCGTCTCCCTGCCTTCCTGCTGGTCAGCGGACGCGGCACTCGACGGCCGGGACGAGCTGCGTTTCCGGAACACGCACCCCTCATGCAGCGCTTACATCGAACAGAACTACACGGCAGTCCCCGACTCACGATGGCGGGCATCCAGACTTTATCGCCCCCAGACAGACGGAGAAGCCATGAAGCGCGTCGCCATCCTGCAATCCAACTACATTCCGTGGAAAGGCTACTTTCTGACCTCATCGCCCATGTCGATGAGTTCATCCTGCATGACGACATGCGAGTACACCCGACGGGACTGGCGGAAACCGCAACCTCATCAAAACCCCCAGGGGACACAGTGGCTCACCGTGCCCGTCACAGGCTGGCAGGCAAGTACCACCAGCGCATCCGGGACACGCTGATCGACGGCAGCGACTGGGCTGACCTGCACTGGAAGTCCCTGTGCCAGAACTACCGGAAGGCTCCCCACTTCAACCTGATCACGCCCTGGCTGGAGCTGATTTACGTTGAGCAAAAGACACACGCACCTGTCATCCCTCAACCGGCAGCTCATTGAAGCCATCTGCACCTTTCTTGGCATCCGGACCCGCCTCAGCACCTCTTCCGACTACACGCTGAAGGACGGCAAGACCGAACGCCCTCATCGACCTCTGCCTGCAGGCCGGGGGACCGAGTACGTCTCCGGGCCTGCTGCCCGAGACTACATCGACGAAACACTCTTTGCTCAGGCGGGCGTCGAGCTGCGATGGTTCAACTACGACGGCTATGCCCCCTACCCCCAGCTACTGGGGTGACTTCGTGCATGGCGTCAGCATCCTGGACCTGCTGTTCAACTGTGGACACGATGCGCCGCGCTTCATGAGGTATGTGCAGTCATGAAGCTCTCGATCGTCGCCACCCTGTACAGAACAGCCCCCACCCTGGCGGAGTTTCACCAGCGCTGCACAGCCGCAGCCAGAGCGCTGGCAGGCGAAGACTACGAGATCGTTCTCGTCAACGACGGCTCACCGGATGACAGCCTGCAACGTGCCCTGCAGCTGACCAGGCAGGACAAGCACCTCGTCATTGCCGATCTGTCACGCAACTCGGTCATCACCATTGCGCATGATGACCGGCCTGACCTCGCTCAGGGAGATCTGGTCTTTTTCTGATCGACAGCGACCTGGAAGAAGAACCCGAGTACCTGCTGGCGTTTCATCAACAGATGCAGCGACAGGCCTGTGATGTCGTCTACGGCGTGCAACAGAGCGCAAGGGAGGCTGGTTCGAGCGTGTTTCCGGCGAAGGATTCTGGCGGGCATTCAGCTGGCTCGGACTGGAGCTTCCTCGCAACCCTGATCACGGCACGCCTGATGACACGCCGTTACGTTGATGCCCTGACGCGCCACCAGGACGAGAAGTCTTCGCGGCCGGCCTCTCACATCCACGGGTTTCGATCAGCGTGCCGCACTCGTGAAGAAGCACAGCACCAGTGCAAGCACCTCACACCCTGCGGCGCAAGCTGTCCCTGCTGGTCAATTCCGTCGACCTCGTTCAGCAACGCCCCCCTGGTCAGCATCTTCTACATTGGCCTGACCATCTCCTGTCTGGCGGCATTGCATATCGCCTGGCTGCTGCTTCGCTGGTTCATTCTCGACAAGCCACTCACCGGGTGGACATCCGTCATGCGGCCTCGATCTGGCTGCTGGGCGGCGATGATCATCGCCTTCATCGGCGTCGTCGGCATCTACCTTTCCAAGGTCTACGCCGAAACCAAGCAACGCCCCTACGCCATCATCCGGCAGATCCATCGTCATGGAGATCCGGCATGACCCGGGGGCTTGTCATCTTCGGAACGACCGAGCTAGGCGAGCTGGTCATTACGCACTTACTCGAAAGACCCCTCCTACCGGATCGTTGCGCTTTCACCGCTGACGCAGCCTACATGGACAGGAGCCACTTCAAGAGCGCCTGCTCATCTCCCGTTCGAGGACATTGCCCGTCACTGCCCACCGGAGACCCACGAGCATCCACACTGCCTGGGCTATACAAACACCAACGCCGTGCGCAAGGCGCTATCTGGAAAGCGCAGGACTGGGCTATCGTGCTGCCAGTCATGCTCAGCCCCGTGCCTGCGTCGCGCCGGAAACGCACATTGGCGAGAACACGCTGATCCTGGAAGAGCGCCATCGTTCAGCCTTTCGTCCGTCTGGGCAACAACCTGATCATCTGGAGCGGCGCTCACATCGGTCATCACACGCATGTCGAGGACCATTGCCTCATAGGCCCTCAGGCGGCCATTGCGGGCAATGTCCGTATTGGCCAGCAGAGCTTCATTGGCGTCAACGCAACCCTGCGCGATGGCGTGAAGTCGGAGAACGCTGCATCGTGGGCGCGCGGCGCCATCATCCTCTCGGATCTGGAAGCCGAAGGTGTCCACCGCGGGCACGAAAAGCCCTCGCGGCGTCGCACCAGCAGCCAGATTCCAAGGATATGAAGCGTCCTCATAGCCAGCCCGAGAGCAGGCCTCATGCGCCGGCCATGGCATCGGTCCACGACGGCAGACGTTCTGCGTCACCGCAGTCTTTCCACAACCCTGCGCCAGCTCTTCCGCTTTGGCGTGATCGGGCTGCTGCAGGAGCGGCATCGGATATGGCCTGTACCTGGTCCTCACCCTTGCAGGATTGCCCCCAAGCCCACGATGACCTTTTCTTTACCTGGCAGGGGCCACCGCCAGCTTCCTCGCCAATCGTCGCTTCACGTTCGGGCACACCGGCAAGCCCACGCACGCAGGAATCCGCTTCATGCTGGCCCCACCTGGGGGTTACCGATCAATCTTCTGCTCGCTGTGGTGGCTGGTTGACCAGAATGGCTATCCCCATCAATGGGTCCAGGCCAGCGCCATCTTCGTCGTCGCTGCATACCTGTCCGTCGGTTTCAGGTTCTTCGTGTCCCGGCCAAATCCAATTCATGATGATCACGCCCTTCAACAAAACCTCACATGACCGGCAAGGAGCTTCCTCGCTACTGCCGAGGCCAGCCTGCGGCATGTTGGCCGGAGATGGTCATTTCACGGCACGCTGCCACCAGTGGCTTGAGAAGACACGACCGCTCACCGGGCACTTCTCACCCATTCCTGACTGCAGCCCTGGAAATGAGCGCCCTGCTGCTGGACATCCAGCCTGGCGACGAGATCATCATGCCGTCGTACACCTTCGTTTCCACCGCCAATGCCTTCGTGCTGCGCGGCGGCGTGCCGGTGTTTGTCGACATCCGCGAAGACACCCTCAACCTGGACGAGCGCGCCTGATCGAAGCCGCCATCACGCCTCGAACACGAGCCATTGTTCCCGTTCACTATGCGGGCGTCGGCTGCGAGATGGACACCATTCTCGACATCGCCCGCCGTCACAATCTCATGGTCGTGGAAGATGCCGCCCGGGCATGATGTCCACCTACGAGGGGCGACCGCTGGGCAGCCTGGGGCACCTGGGCGCCTACGGCTCATGAGACCAAGAACGTCATTTCCGGCGAAGGCGGCGCCCTGCTGGTCAACACGCCTGAACTCGTGCAACGCGCCGAGATCATTCGCGAGAGGCACCGACCGAAGCCGGTTCTTTCGTGGTGAGGTGGACAAGTCACACCTGGCGGGCATTGGCTCCTCCCACCTGCCTGCGTGAACTGATTGCCGCCTTCCTCTGGGCACAACTGGAGGACTCTGGCGAATCACCAACAACCGCCTGGCCAGCTGGAAGCGCTATCACCGCCTGCTGAAGCCGCTGGAGGACGCCGGCGTGCTGCGACGCCCGATCATCCCGAAGGAATGTCAGCACAACGCGCACATGTACTACATCCTGCTGGCCTCGGCATTGACCGCCAGCGCATATTGCAGGCCATGCGTGAACAGGACATCGGTCCGTGTTCCACTACGTCTCCGCTGCATACTGCCCCTGCAGCAAAACGCCATGCCAGGAACCCATGGCTCCTCCATGTCACCACCCGACAGGCTGAACGCCTGATCCGTCTCCCGCTGTGGGTTGACATATCCGCCCGTCAACAGGAACAGGTCGTCCAGATACTGAAGCAGAACCTTCTGTCCGGAGCCAGGGTGCAGACGCTCGGCCATCACATTGGCAGAGCTGAAGACGGGCATCCTGCGTCTTGAGCACCTGTCTGCCCTGGCAAGCACAGGCTTTGTGCCACTGGCATGAAGGTATCGCCGCTCTCTTCAGGCGAACCTACCCTCGATCGTCGACACGGCGGTAGCCACCGCGACGCACATCTGCCAGGGCTGGCTGCATCCTGCGCCTACTTGGCGAGGCACTCACCCCTCCCCGAAGCAGCGCTTCAAGTTGGAATCTGCCGCTTTCGCTCAATGGACGGCAAATCCGGGGCCCCGAGGGTCGAAGAGCGTCTGGGCAGAAGCCTGACGGATGGCGTCACCGCTAGCCGGATAGCTTCGAATGGCGGAATATTCAGTGATTTTCGGTTATCCAGAGCCGCCCGTCGAAACGGCTGATGGAGTACGGCGTTCCCGGAATCCTGTCCGGCGGCGCCGGAACCCGACTCTGGCCTCGTCTCGCGCGAAGGGCACCCGAAACCCTTCATGAAGCTGCCCGACGGCGAGAGCCTGCTGTTCAAGACGTACCGGCGCGCCCGCCGCGTGGCCGAACCGGGCGAGATCCTCACCGTCACCAACCGCGAATACTTCTTCCTGTCGAGGGACGAGTTCCAGCTGGCACTGCCGCAGGAGGCCGAGCGGCCCACCTTTCCTGCTGGAGCCCTTCGGGCGCAACACGGCGCCGGCCATTGCGCTTGCCGCGCTGCAGGTGGCCGAGCGCCACGGCGCGGAGGCACAGATGCTGGTCATGCCGGCCGACCATCTCATCCACGACGAGGCCCTCTTTGCCCGCACGGTACAGCAGGCGGCCGCCCTGGCCGCCCAGGGCCATCTGGTCACCTTCGGCATCCAGCCCACGGCGCCCGAAACCGGCTATGGCTACATCGAGGCCGGCCAGCCCGTGAACACGACCGTGCCGCAGGGCAACCACGTGGTGCGCTTCATCGAGAAGCCCGCGCGTGAAAGGGCCGAGCAGCTGCTGGCTGCCGGCAACTACCTGTGGAACTCCGGCATGTTCTGCTTTGCCGCCCAGACCATGCTGGACGCCCTGCAGCAACACGCCCCCGAGGTGCTGCACGCCGCCCGGGCCTGCCTGGCCGACGCCCGCATCGACCACACCAGCCATGCCACGCTGGTGAAATCCAGGGCGAGAGCTTTCGCGAGGCCCCCGACATCTCCATCGACTATGCCGTGATGGAGAAATCCGGCCAGGTGGCCGTGGGATGCCCGGCGCCTTTGGCTGGAACGACATCGGCTCGTGGGATGCCGTGCGCAGCCTGTCCGAACCCGATACCGATGGCAACCGCACCACCGGCGACACCGTGTTCGTCGACAGTCACGACACCTATAGTCCACAACAGCGACGACCGGCTGGTGGCCACCGTGGGGCTGGACAACCTGCTGATCATCGACACCCCCGACGCGCTGCTGGTGGCCGCCGCCGACCAGGCCCAGAAGGTGAAGGACGTGGTGAAGGCACTGAAGGCACGCGGGCCACGAGGCTGCCCAGCTGCACCGCACCGTGGCGCGACCCTGGGGCACCTACACCATTCTGGGCGAGGGCGAGCGCTACAAGATCAAGCGCATCGAGGTCAAACCGGGGGCGAGCCTCAGCCTGCAGATGCATCACCACCGCAACGAGCACTGGATCGTGGTCAAGGGCATGGCAAAGGTGGTGAACGGCGACGAGGAGATCTTCGTGGCCACCAACGAATCCACCTACATCCCGGCCACCCACCGCCACCGGCTGGAAAAATCCCGCCTGCTGCCGCTGGTGATGATCGAAGTGCAGAGCGGCGAGTACCTGGGCGAGGATGACATCGTGCGGTTCCAGGACAATTACGGCCGGGCCTGACACGCCCCACGTGCCCATCCCTGTCCAGTCCACGAGGATGCTTCGTTGAACGAGCCCGACCCGCGCCCCACGGCCGGCCGCCCACCCGCAGCCAAAAACCCCGCCGCTGCTGCCCCCTGCGGACCGGCAGGCGACATCACGGCCGTGGTGGTGACCTACAACCCCGACCTGCCCGCCTGACGCAGCTGTGCCAGCCACCCTGGCGCAGGTGGGCTTCGTGGAGATCGTCGACAACGGGTCCAGACCGGAGGTGCTGATCGGCACTGGCGGATTTCGCCTGCCACAAAGAAAGGCCGCCAGCCAGCGGCCCAGCCGGGAACGCTCCCGGCCGAAAGGGCGCCCTCCCCGTCCGGTCTGCCCCGGGGACATCCCGGTCACCCCGCATCCGCCTGACCCCTCCATGAGAACCGCGGCATCGGCGCCGCGCAGAACGTGGGCATCGGGCTGGCGCGTGCGCGAGGCAGCCGTCACGTCCTGCTGCTGGACCACGACAGCATCCCCGAACCGGGCATGGTGGCGGCCCTGCGCGCCGCCATCGAGCAGCAGCCGCCCGGCAGCGTGCCGGTGGCCGCGGCCGGCCCACGCTATGCGGACGAGCGCCAGACCACCAGCCCTCGCCCTTCGTGCAGCTGGCGGGCTTCAAACGGGTACGCTGCCCCTGCGAGCACCCCGGCCAGCTGATCGAGGTGGAGCACCTGATTGCCTCGGGCAGCCTGATCCCGCTGGCCGTGCTGGACGCCGTGGGCGACATGGACGAGGCACTGTTCATCGACTATGTGGACATCGAATGGTGCCTGCGGGCCGCCCACGCCGGCTACCGCATGCTGGGCGTGTGCGATGCCCGCATGCAGCACCAGCTGGGCGAGACACCCATCGCCTTCATGGGCAAGCACCTGCCGGACCATTCCCCGCTGCGCCACTACTACCTGTTCCGCAACGCGCTGCTGCTGCAGCGCATGCCGCACATCGGCTGGCGCTGGAAGGTGGTGGACGCCTACCAGACCGTCACTCAGTACGGCTTCTATGCCCTGGTGGCCACGCCGCGCTGGCCGCGCATCCGCATGATGAACCGGGGCTGTGGGACGGGCTGCTGGGGCGGGCGGCGCCTACCGGGGCTGAACCAGCCACTGGTGTGCACCACGGGCCCATTCACCCTCTTCCAGCGCATGTCATGGGCTCATTCACCCCGCGCTGGCCCCGGCCGCATGCCAGCAAAGCGTCACGCCGGCAAGGCTGGCCGCCCTTATGCCACCTGCCATTCGGCGGCCGGCGTCACGCAAAAGCCCGGGGTATTGAAACTTCGGCGCAACACACCCCTTACCAATATCCGCGACAATAGCGCCCCAACTGATACCCACGGTGCCGTGGGCTGCCTGCTCCTGGCGGGCGCAGCCCATCAGGGAGTCTCCTGTTTCCCTGGGCCAGTGCCGGCCCGGCGTCCTTTCCGGCCACATGAACATCACCCTTTCCGTTGTCAGCCACGGCCAGCGCGACATTGCGCTGCGCATGCTGCAGGACATCCTGCGCCTGATGCCGCCCGACGTGGCCGAGATCATCTACACCGCCAACGTGCCCGAGCAGGAGCTGCCGCCCCTGCCACCGGCCACATCCGGCTGACGATGATCCGCAACGAAACCCCGAAGGGCTTCGGCGCCAACCACAACACGGCCTTTTCGCACTGCCGCACCCGGTACTTCGCCGTACTCAACCCGGACCTGCGCTTCGAACGCGACCTTCCCCGCCCTGCTCAGGGGCTTCGCGGTACCGGGCGCGGCCTGATGGCGCCGCAGATCTACAGCCCCGAAGGCCGGCTGGAAAACACCGCCCGCAAGCTGTATACGCCACGCGAGCTGATTCGCCAGAAGCTGCAACCGGCCAACCACGGCAGCGACCCGGACTGGATTGCCGGCATGTTCCTGCTGTTCGATGCCCGCGCCTACCGGGCCATCAAGGGCTTCGACGAGGGGTACTTCCTGTACATCGAGGACGTGGACATCTGCAGCCGCCTGTGCCTGGCCGGCTGGACACTGGCGCAGGCGGCCGACGCCCGCGTGGTGCACGACGCCCGCAAGCAGAGCCACCGGTCACTGCGCTTCACCCTCTGGCACATCGGCGGGATGCTGCGGTACTGGACGCGGGTGTGTTTCTGGCGGTATGGTTTCAGGCTTTGGCGCAACCGGGCAAAACTTGCATGATCTACCCTAGGGCACTGCTGTGTGCCATCGGTATTGCCACCGGGCAAGTACTATCCAAGCTGGCGGCCAGCGCCCTCGACGATACCGGTTCGTGGTTTTCACCGCATACGGTAGGGCGGATGGTCGCCACCTTGTCGCTGATGGGCGTGATGACGATCTTCTGGATATGGGTGCTGCAGACGGCCGAACTGGGGCGTGTGTATCCCATCATGGCGCTGGCCTTCGTCATCGTGCCTGCCGCCACGCATGTCCTGCTGGGTGAGCGCTTCACGCCGCGCTACTTCACCGGCATCGTGCTGATCATGACGGGAATCGTGGTAACGGTAGGTGCCTGAAACACCATGCGACCGTCCATCTCGAATCTGGCCTGGGATACACGGACGACGCTGCCGTAGCAGCACTGCTGCGTCAATATGGCATCGACGCCATCGACATGTAGCCCCCACCAAGTATTTTTCCGGACGTGACCAGTGCGACCGAGGCCGCCATCCGTAGCGTCCGTCGCTGGTGGCAGGACCACGGCATCGACATCGTGGGCATGCAGTCACTGCTGTACAGCGCACAGGGCTGAACGTCTTTGGCGACATCCAGCCAGCAGGCCCTGCTGGAACACCCTGAACCACGTGTGTGCCGTATCGGGGCCGGACTGGGCGCCAGCCGGTCTGGTATTTGGCTCACCCCGCAGCCGTGACCGTACCGGGCTGAGCGATGCGCAGGCCCACGACAGGCCGTGGCCTTCTTCCGTCAGGCTGGTGATGTAGCCGCCCGACACGGTGTAATGCTGTGCCTGGAGGCCGTGGCCCCCTGTACGGTGCCAACTTCGCGACCACCACCCTGGACTGCGCCACAGTCGTGCGGGCCGTGGATCATCCCGCCCTGCGCATGCTGCTGGACACGGGGGCCATGCAGATCAACGGCGAAGACCCGCAGGACATGGTGCCGCACACAGCCGACATCACGGAACACATCCACCTGGCCGCAAACCGGGGCTGATCCCATACAGCGACGGTGGTGCGGACTACGTCAGGGTACGGGACAGTCTCGTCCGACATGTTCCCCAGTGCACCGCCGCGCTGGAAATACTGCCCGGCAGGCAGAACCTGCCCTGCCGGCCATGGCGCGAAGCCTTGCATTTGCGACGGCGCTGTACCGGCCTGCCGATCACTGCAACCGGAACACTTCCTCCAGCGAGCCCTGCCGTCAGCAGGGCATCTGTCCAGTGATCCATCTGTTCCGGCGTACCAGCGGCAAGGCGCTTCGTGGTTTCGGCATCCAGAGGCCCGAAGCGCCTGGCCAGCAGCCTGGCCAGGTGTATGGCGCTGGCCGTCCCCCTGCCTTCTTCCGCCTCTGACCTTCTTCACGGCCAATCAGCCGGCCACGACCTCGCCCTTCCGTTCCAGCTCTTCCCGCACGCTACTGATCACTTCTTCCCGTACGCTCATCATGTGTGCGACCTCATCTGCATAGGTTTCGTTGTACCGGCACTCCTCCTCGGCGTCAAGCGGCGCGTAGGTCCGGATGAACCGTTCGAAGTTCAACTGGTTGTCGATGTTCTTCTCCAGCCGGAGCAGCGCCTTGATGGCCTGCCCCAGAATGAACACCTTGTCCTGGTCCTTGCGCGACATCGTCGTCAGCAGCACCTGCTCGACCACGTTGTCGGTGCCCAGGTGCTCGATGGCCTTCCAGCGTGGCGGGATCACGGGGATGTAGTCGAAGAACGCGTGGCGTCTGTCCAGCGGCCCCATGTCGAGCCGGACGGGGAAATGTCCCGCCCATCAGCGCAGGAAGATGACGATCGGCGTGATGATGTCGGTATGCAAAACCTCCGACAGGGTTCACGTAATACGTCAGCAGCTTCTTGATGCGAAACCGGCTGGGGACGGTCTGATGCTCGATCAGAATCACCATCGTCTCGCGTGAGCCATCCGGCCAGCGAACCTCCAGCGGGATGTCCAGCTCGAAGAAGCGCTCGCCCAGCCGGTCCGGCGGCAGCTCCCGCCGCAGCGGGGTGATGACGACGCTGTCATCCAGCGATGCAAAACGCGCCGGGTCGAACAGGGCCAGCGCCTGCCGGGGGGTACTGGGTGATCAGCGACTTGAAATACTGGTCGTGGCTGATGCGCCTTGTGCGGGAGCCGCTGCCGGCCGGCACGACACTGAACCCGGCGCCGGGTATGTCCCTCGCTTGCCACACTCACCGGGTGTGGGTGGCGAGTACCTGCGGCCCATCGTTGTCGGTTGTCGCGATGAGATGCCTCGTGGATTGAAGGAAACAACCCGGGCATTGCAGCAGGGGACGGCGATGGGTGGCGAGGAACCTGTCACGCCGGTGGCCGAACGGATTAGGTCGAGCGAATTAGGCCATCTGGATACACCTGCACCTCACGGCCACTCTCACGCAATTCTGCAGACCACGAAAAGAAATTGCAGAGAAACGAACTGTCATCAGGGCTCCAGGGCAAAATAAGTACGAGACAGCCATTCTCGTTACAATGTGTACCGACAAAGCAACAATAGACACAAATAGCCGCTCGTTGATACCATTCATCCGCTGATTTTTGACCGACCGTCATGTCCTGGTCCCAAATCTCCTGCGCAGCCTGACCGGTTCGCGCACCCCCGCAATGGGCATGGAGTGCCTCCACCATCACCCCGGACCTGCCAAGGTTCCATTCGTGGCCACCATGCCAAGCTCCTTTTCGAGGGAGTCCTTTTCACCGTGCAACCTGCGCTTGTCGTCGATCTGGACGGAACACTCATCCACACCGACATGCTGCACGAGTCGGCCCTGCAGCTGCTGCTGGGAACATCCACTACAGACCCTGCAGATTCCGGGCTGGTTGCGCCGGGGCAAGGCCACACTGGAAGGAACAGCTGGCCGAACGCACCCGGCTCGACCCCAGAACCCTGCCCTACAACCAGCCTCTCATCGAGTGGCTGAAGACACAGCGTGCCGAAGGACGCACGCTGGTGCTGTGTACGGCCTCCGACCAGCGTATTGCCCGACAGGTTGCCGACCATCTGGGCATTTTCGATGACGTGATTGCCAGCAGACAGCCACGACAATCTGGCGGTACCCGCAAAGGCGGCCGCACTGGTGGAACGCTACGGCGACCGTGGTTTCGACTACGCCGGCAATTCCAGCACCGACCTCTACGTCTGGCGCCACGCACGGCAGGCCATCGTCGTCATGGCAGCCCGAAGCTGGCCGATCAGGCCGCCGCCGTGACGGAGGTGGCCCGGGTGTTTCCGGCCCGCCCGCAGGGCTTCAATGCCTGGCGGCGTGTGCTGCGTGTGCACCAGTGGATGAAGAACATCCTGCTGTTCGTACCGCTGCTGGCAGCGCATGATCTCACCAACCTGCATGCCTGGGGCTGCTGGTGGTGCGCTTGTGGCGTTCAGCCTGTGCGCGTCGTCCGTCTACATTGCCAACGACCTGCTGGACCTGGAAAGCGACCGGTTGCACCCACGCAAGCGCAAGCGCCCTTGCCTCCGGACTGGTGCCCGCCTGGAAGGGGTGTGCTGGCTCCGGTCCTGCTGGGTGTTAGCCTGGCGCTGGCCTGGCAGGTGGGGACACCTTCCTGTCGTGGCTGCTGCTGTATTTTTCGCTGACCTGCGTGTGTTCGTGGCGACTCAAGCGGCTGCTGCTGATCGACTGCCTCACACTGGCGATGCTGTACACGCTGCGCATCGTGTCCGGTGCGGCAGCCATTGGCATGATGCTGTCGTTCTGGCTGCTGGCCTCTCGATTTTCCTGTTCCCTGTCGCTGGCGTTCGTGAAGCGCTATCGCCGAACTGCGCCTGCACAGGAAAGGCGCCGGTTCGCCGCACGGCCGCGGCTACCACAGTGACGATGCCCCATCATCCAGAGTGATGGGTATTGTAGCCGGTTATGCTGCTCGTACTGGTGCTAGCCTCTGTACGTGAACAGTGATGCCATCATGGCCATGTACGAGCATCCGAAGCTGGTCTGGGGCGCCGTGCCGGTGGTGCTGTTCTGGGATGAGCTGGGTATGGATGCGCGCCCACCGCGGCGAGATGACGATGACCCGGTGGTGTTTGCCATCAAGGACCGGACCAGTCTGGCCACGGGCGCCATTTTTGCATGGTACTGGCCATGGGCATCGGCGCTCTGGGGCACATGCCGTGGTAAGCCGTTTCTCGGCCTGGGGACGCCTTCGCACGAGGCCGCATCTGCCACTATCGTCGCATGATGCCACCCGGGTGAGCCGCGCAGATCGGCGCGTCATCCCCCAGCGCAACAACGCGTCACGCCCCCGCCGCTGCACCGCACCGGCCGGGGACTTGCCTTCGGTAACGGCCGCAGCTATGGCGATGTCTGCCTGAACCCCGGAGGTCCGCTGTGGCTGACCCGCGGGCTGGACCGCTTTCATCCACTTCGACGAAGAGACAGGCCGCTGACCTGCGAGGCCGGCGTGCTGCTGCGCGACATCCAGCGGCTGACGGTTCGCGCGGCTGGATGCTGCCGGTATGCCCCTGGCACACAGCTGGTCACCGTGGGTGGCGCCATTGCCAACGACGTGCACGGCAAGAGCCATCATTCGGCCGGCTCGTTTGGCGACCATGTCCGCCAGCTGCAGCTGGTACGCACCACCGGCGAAACCATCACCTGCGGTCCGGACACGCAGGCCGACTGGTTTGCCGCCACCGTGGGGGGCATGGGGTTGACCGGTGTGATCGTGCAGGCCGAACTGCAGCTGCGGCCGGTACCCGGCCCCTATTGACTTATCGCAGACCTTGCCCTCACGCCAGTCTGGACGAGTTCTTCCAGCTGTCCGATGCCTCGGCCAGCACGTGGGAATACTCGGTGTCGTGGATCGACTGCCTGTCCAGCAAGGGCCGGGGGCCTGTTCATGCGCGGCAACCACGTGGACGCCGGCGACCGCCCCCTGCCACGGCCACGTGCCCTGACCATGCCGGTACAGCCACCAGTGTCGCTGGTGAATGGCCTGTCGCTGCGGCCCTTCAACTGGGCGTACTTCAACCTGCACAAGGGCAGGACCGAGCCAGCCATTGTGCATTACGAACCCTTCTTCTACCCGCTGGACAACCTGCTGGAGTGGAACCGGATGTATGGCCCCCGCGGTTTCTACCAGTACCAGAGCGTCGTACCGGTGGCACAGGGACGCGACGCCGTGCAGGCCATGCTGCAGGCCATCTCGCAGTCGGGTGAAGGTTCGTTTCTGGCCGTGCTGAAGACCTTTGGCAACCGTGCCGCACCGGGCATGCTGAGCTTTCCGGCGCCGGGCGTGACACTGGCGCTGGACTTCTCCAACCGGGGCGAACGCACCCTGCGGCTATTCCAGCGGCTGGACGCCATCGTGACCGAAGCCGGTGGGCGCCTGTACCCGGCCAGGATGCCCGCATGTCCCGCGCGATGTTCGAGGCCGGCTATCCGCGCCTGCCCGAATTCCTGCCCTTCCGCGACCCGGGCATCAGCTCGGCCATGTCCCGCCGCCTGATGGGAGCCTGAATTGAACACCCCCAACCGCATCGTCATCGTGGGCGCAAGCTCGGCCATGGCCGAACAGTGCCTGCCTGTGGGCCACCCGCACCCGCGCGAGCTGGTGCTGGTGGGCCGCAACTCTGAAAAACTCGAACCCGTCGCGGCCGATCTCAAGATGCGCAGCCCGGCATCCAGCATGTCCGCTGCCTGACGGTGGATTTTCTGGACCCGGCCGCCATTGCCGCACTGGGTAGCAGCAACTGGACGCCGATGGGGGCATCGACATTGCACTGGTGGCGCACGGCATGCTGCCCGACCAGCTGGCGCATGCAACAGGACCTGGCCGCCAATGCACAGTCCCTGCAGGTCAATGCCCTGTCGCCGGTACTGTTTGCCGAGGCGTTTGCCGGCGTGATGCAGCCGAGGGGCCGCGGCCACATTGCCCTGATCGGCTCGGTGGCCGGCGACCGCGGCCGCAAGTCCAACTATGTGTACGGTGCCGCCAAGGGACTGGGTGGAACGCTGTGCACAGGGCCTGCAACACCGGCTGGCCGGCACCGACGTGAAGGTACTGCTGGTCAAAGCCCGGGCCGACCGATACGCCGATGACGGCACACCTGAAAACAGGGTGGTGCACGGCTGGCCTCATCGGAGCAGGTAGCGGCCGATATCGTGAAGGCCGTGGATGCGGGCAAGGCCGTGCTGTACACCCCGGGAAAGTGGGCGTTGATCATGCTGGTGATCAGGAACCTGCCTGCGTTTGTGTTCAACAGAGATGGATATCTGAACACCGTAACCGTTCATCGCAGACATCGCCGCTCATCAATCCACATGGTCTTTCTACTGGCCTGCACTTCTGCTGGCAACGCTGGGGCTTTGGCTCAGGACTGATCATCTTGGTCACTTTGCTGCGCGTCATTTATGGGCGGAAGACGGCAACGTGTTCATATCCCAGGCGCATACACTTGGATGGCAATCCCTGCTGAAACCCTATGCGAGTTACCTTCATCTCTATCCTGAATGGTCAGTCTGCTGGCCAACCCTGTTACCTCTGACGGACCGCCCCACAGTTCTGCTCATCGGCTGGCTTCTTGCGTACTACTTACGCGTGTGTTTCTGTGCAGCCAGGCTGATCCGCCATATGGGTGGCTCGCCACTGCATGCTGCCATTACTGCCTTTTCTCATAGCGGCACAACCGCATAACGGAGAAGTACTCTTCACTATCACCAACGCCCAGTGGCACCTGGGCTGCGGCGCTTGGCTTTTTGTTGCAATGACACGTTCGGACTGTTCCAGTCGTGCCGAACTCATTGTTCTTGCCGGGGTATCGCTCATTGCAGGGGCTGACGGGACCATTTTCGATAGTTGTCGTCGCCGTGGTCGTGTTTTGGCTCATTCCCGCCAGGCGGGCGTGGCAAGGTAACTGGCCCATCTATGTCTGTAGCTGGCGATTGGATGCGCTCGTACAGGCCGTTCACACCATTCAAAAACCCAGGGTTTCCATACACGAAATTCCACTCGATCCTGCCATCTGGGGCCGAGGGACTATGGCGTTTTGTTTCTCTCGGTGCCAACAACGGTCTCGGGTTACGTGCTTATCCTGATCTTACTCGGATGCTACGCATGCCTGCTGTTCACTTCCAGGGAAAATGGCAACAGACGTCTGACGGCATTGCGGCTTCTTTTCATTGGACTTGGGATGGGCGCAGCAGGCATGTATTCACAGTTTCCTGACCCACTTGCGCTGCCGTACGAGGATTGGGGCATGCGCTACACCTGGGTTCCCTACGCCATGGTTCTGGTCTCAATCAGCGTCGCTTTCGATCGGCGCGCATCGTGTTCTCACTGCAGTTCTGGCTTTGGCAGCGTTTCTGTTCTGTGCCCGAGCAGCCCCTCGCAAACAAGAAAGACGATCTCCATTTCAAGTCGTATGCCAAACTCTGCAGAAGTCACAGAAACCGTCATTCCGATTCATCCTGTCTTGCAGGCATATCCGACACTGGAACATTCATCTTCCACCACAGACACCAGAGCAACCAACATACCGAATGGGAATGTCGGGCCAGAATCAGACAGACACATTCAACACCCCCAACCTATCCGGATCGAGCATCGCAACTGGCTTCTCCTGCAAAAACGCACGTCACATCGGCGTCGAAATAGACATGCACCGGCAGCAGCGGGCGAGGCGTCACCCTTTACTGGAGCGACAACGAGCGCTTTGGTGAGCAATACAAATTCGGGCGATGGTACCCCAATGGAGACATCAAGGCCCAGTTCGCGTTTCCGGCCTTTCCAGGAAACATATTCCTGCATATCGACCCCCATCAACAGCCACCTGACGCCACCGCCATCAAGGAACTCCGCATCTACCGCCTGAACTGACACAATGACAGACCCGCTGAACAAAAAGATCATCCTCCCCGGCGGCGCCGGACTGGTCGGCCAGGAACCTGGTCGCCCGTCTGAAGGACCGGGGCTATCGCAACATCGTCGTGCTGGACAAGCATGCCAACAACGTGGGCGTGTTGCGCCGCATCCAGCCAGACATCACGGTCGAGCTGGTGGACGTGGCCGAGCCCGGAAACTGGCAGAAGCACTGAAAACGCCGATACGGTGGTGATGCTGCAGGCACAGATCGGCGGCAACGACTACAGCGAGTTCGTGCGCAACAATGTAACGGCCAGCCAGGTGATTCTGGACACCATCCGTCAGTACCGGGTGCCGGAGCTGGTACACATCAGCTCGTCGGTGGTGGAATCGGTGGCGGATGACTTCTACACCAACACCAAGAAAGACCAGGAAAAGCTGGTGGTGGACAGCGGTATCCCCTGCCCCATCCTGCGGCCCACACTGATGTTTGGCTGGTTCGACCGCAAGCATCTGGGCTGGCTGTCACGCTTCATGAAGAAGTGCCCGTCTTCCCCATTCCGGCGACGGCAGATACATGCGTCAGCCGCTGTACGTGGGCGACTTCTGCGACATCATCATCAGCTGCATCGAGCACCCGGACATCCGCGGCATCTTCAACATTTCTGGGCACGAGAAGGTCGACTACATCGACATCATCCGCGAGATCAGGAAGGCCACGAAGGCAAAGACCCCCATCGTGCGTATCCCCTACGGACTGTTCTACGCACTGTTGTGGACCTGGGCGCTGTTCGACAAAACTCCGCCCTTTACCACGCAGCAGCTGGCGGCGCTCTCGGCAAAGGACGAGTTCGAGGTGATCGACTGGCCGGGCATTTTCGGCGTGCGGGCAACGCCGTTCAGGGAAGCCATCGATGAAACTTCAACGACCCACGCTACGGCAGCGTGGTGCTGAGTTCGAACATGGCCACACCCGCAACGCATTGCCGTACTGGGCGCCGGCCCATGGGCTGGCCGTGGCCTACCAGCTGGCACAGGACGGGCATCACCCCGTGGTATTCGAGGCAGACGACCGCGTGGGGGGCATGACGGCCACCTTCGACTTCGGCGGCCTGGACATCGAACGCGACTACCACTTCCACTGCATTTCGGACCACGCCTTCCTGCAGGTACTGGACGAGCTGGGCCTTTGAGCAGCAAAATGCACTGGACCGAAACGAAGATGGGCTACTGGTTCCAGAACCGCTGCAGCCCTGGGGCAACCCGGTGGCACTGCTGAAGTTCAGGGGACTGAGCCTGCCGGCAAAGATCCGCTACGGCCTGCACGCCTTTCTGTCCACCCGTCGCAATGACTGGAAGCCACTGGACAACGTGGAGGCTACCGGCTGATCAGGCGCTGGGTAGGCGACGAAGCCTGGGAAGTGTTGTGAAAAGCTCTTCGAGCTGAAGTTCTACGACTACACGCCCAACCTCGTCGGCAGCGTGGATATGGAGCCGCATCCGGCGCATTGGCCGTTCGCGCTACGACCTGTTCCGTGAAAAGCTTGGCTATCTGGATGAGGGTCCGCCACGCTGCTCAACGGCATGAAGCAGGCCATCGAGGCGCGCGGCGGCGAGTTCCGCCTGTCCACACCGGTCACACGGGTCACCATGGACCATGGCAAGGTCACAGGGGTGACACCTGCCGGCACCGAAGCTCTTCGACCGTGTGATCAGCACCATCCTGCTGCCCTATGTGCCGCAGATCATGCCCGATCTGCCCGCCGACATTCTGGCAAAGTACCGGGCACTGAAGAACATTGCCGTGGTGTGCGTGATTGCAAAGCTGAAAAAGCCGCTGACCGACAATTTCTGGCTCAACACCAACGACCCGGAGCATGGACATCCCGGGCATTGTGGAGTACACCAACTTTGCGGCCGCTGGACCGGCATGTGGTGTACGTGCCTTTCATGCCGGGCGAACACCCGAAGTACCAGGATGACGACCATGTGTTTCTGGACAAGGTGCGCCACTACCTGAAAAAGATCAACCCTGCCCTGCAGGACGATGACTTCATCGACATCCGCGCCAGCCGCTACCGCCATGCGCAACCCATCTGTGATCCGGGATATCTGTCGAAACTGCCTCCGGTAAAGCTGCCCATCGAAGGGCTGTGGATGGCCGACACTTCGTACTACTACCCCGAAGACCGCGGCATTTCCGAAAGCATCGGCTTTGGCCGCCAGATGTGCTCGGGACGCGGTGCGATGATCGGCGCCTTCCGGTCCCGCCAGTTTCTGGTCTTTCTGCTGACCGGGGGCATTGCCGCGGCCGTCAACTTCGGCAGCCGTATCCTGTACAACCAGTGGATGGGATTTTCGGCCGCCATCGTGCTGGCCTACATCACGGGGATGGTCACTGCCTTCGTGCAGGCCAGGCTGTTCGTGTTCCGGAACAGCCAGCGTGCGCTGCACCAGTCGGCGCTGTACTTCGTGCTGGTCAACGGGTGGCGGTACTGCAGACCTGGGCCATCAGTCTGCTGCTGGCCGACTGGCTGCTGCCGGCGCTGGGCGTACACTCAGTATGTGCATGAGCTTGCCCATCAGCAGGGGGTAGTGGTGCCCGTGTTTACCAGCTATCTGGGACACAAGCATCTCTCCTTCAAATAATGCCGCACCGGCCCCTATGCCGGTGCGCCCGTCATTTCCACAACCGGATACGCATGAAAATCAGTGGACCTCTGGCTGGTTTTTGTGCTGGTCACTGCCCTGTATCTGGGCGCCCTGCTCTGGCTGGATTCGCAGAAACAGGTGTTTTCGCAGCTCTCGCGGCTGTGGCCCACCCTGCTTGCCATGGCGGGTTTTGCGCTGGGCAGCTTTGCCCTGCGCTTTGCACGCTGGCAGTGGCTGCTGCGCAGGACGGGCACCGCCCGCCCGTCGGATACAGTTTTCGGCGTACCTGAGCGGGTTTGCCCTCACGGCCACGCCAGGGCAAGGTGGGCGAACTGATGCGCATCCGCTACCTGCTGCCTGCGGGGGTTCCGGCACAGACCACACTGGGCGTGTTCGTATGCGAACGGCTCTTTGACCTGATGGCCGTGCTGATGCTGGCGGCCTTTCATGCCACACAAAGTCCCATACTGATGGCAGGCGTATCAGCCTTTGTACCGACACTGGCTATCCTTGGTGCTGGGCTGCGCCTGGAACCCGCTGATGGTTCAAACCGCATCATCGTGCTGCTCGGCGAGTTCACGCCTGGCGGCTGGCGCGACTGCTGCGCACGCTGCGAGACGGGTTGCGCCACAGCCAGCGGCTGGCCACACCGCTGGATGCCGCCATTTCACTGGGCACGGGGCTGTTGGCCTGGCTGCTCACGGCGGGGGCCTTTGTCTGGCTGCTGCACCAGCTGGGCATCGTCCTGCCCTGGCACGTGAGCCTGTCCATCTATCCCACTGCCATGCTGGCCGGTGCAGCGTCGATGATTCCGGGTGGCATGGGTCTACCGAAGCCACCATCGTCGCACTGCTGATTGCACAGGGTACAGAACCGTCACGGCAGGACTGGCGGCCGTGGGTGCACGGCTGGCTACGCTCTGGTCTCGATTTTGCTGGGGTTTCTGGGCATGCGGGCCTCGTACGTCTGGCGTAGCACAGAAAAAGAACGTCACGCCGGTTCCTTCCCTGCCCCTGCCGCTACCCCGCACGGCAGGGCCTGAACGGATATTTCAAGAAACCCATGGATACCCTCCCTGCAGACAAAACCTCTGCGCTGGCTCATGTGGTGTCATGGGCCATCATGGCAACCTTTCTGGTAATGGCGGCCATCGGATGCTGGCATGCATGGTCTCCGGTACCCATCGGAGACATGTGGAACGGCACACTGGGCTTCTTCGTGCGTGCACAGGGCGGAGACTGGTGGGCCTGGTGGGACCAGCACAACGAACATCGCATCCTGCTGGCACGCATATTTTTCTGGATGGACATGGCGTGGTTCCGGGAAAGGATGGTCTCCTGCTGCTGGTCAACTATCTGCTGATGGTGGGTATCGGGCTGAGTTTTCTGGGAATATGGCGTGAGCGCACGGGTGGCCACTTTCCGCTGGTCTCCGCCTTTCTGTTTGCGTGGGTCTGTTCATGGATCCAGTATGACAACCTGACGTGGGGCTTTCAGAGCCAGTTCCTGCTGGCGCAGTGGCTGCCTCTGCTGGCATTTTATTTCATGCATCGTTCCAGCCGGGCCAGTGATGGCGGCGCCCTCATGCCCAACGGCTGGTTCTGGGCCTCGGTCGTGTGGGTGCTGTCTCTCGGCACCATGGCCAATGGCGTCATTGCGTTGCCACTGCTGGCGGTGTTCACCCTGCTGCTGCACCGGAAAGCTCGGTGGCAACTGGTGCTGCTGGCTGTCCTGGCGGCAGCTGGCGTCTGGAGTCTATTTTCATGGTTACACCGCGCCGGGCGGACGCGGTTCGCTGACACAGGCGCTGCGGGACAATCCTTCCGGCTGATCGAATACATGCTGGCCTCATCTGGGCGGACCGTTCTATTACTTTCTGGGGCAAGGGTGAGGCTTCGCTGAAACTGGCGCAGGCAGCCGCTATCGGCATGATTGCGGTCGCTCTGGATGGCCATCGGCAGCATCCGCACACCCCGGCAGTCCAGTCTGCGGCTGGCCATGCTGTGCTTCATCCTGTACATCGGCGGTACGGCAGTGGCCACAGCAGGCGGGCGCCTGATCTTCGGCATCGAACAGGGACTGACAAGTCGCTACATGACACCGGCGCTGATGGTGTGGGCGGCCTTCTCATCGCCACCGTGCCCTCCATTTCGCAGCACTTTCCAGCAAGACACGTCTGGCCTGGACAGTGCCCATCGTGCTGATGCTGTCTGCCCATGCTGCATTTCCGAAAAAGGCGCTGGCGCCCATGGAAGAAACGCTGTACGAACGCGATATCGGTGCCCTGGCCATCGAGTTGCGCATTCCGGACCAAAAGCGCATCGAAGCAGTATTTCCGAATGCAGCATGGGCGCTGAAAATCGCCCAATGGCCTTCAGAGCACAATTTGTCCCTGTTCGGCATCGAGCCATGGCGGGATCTGTATGAGCAGCTGGGCGAACCCTGCACGGACTGCCGTGAGACTACCAGCAAGCCTGCAACGGAAAAAAACGCTGCCAGGGGCTATATCGATGAACTGGTGCCGCTAGCCGAAGACAGCCGGTACCTGTGGGCACGTGGCTGGGCATTCGACCGCAAAAACCCGCAGACAGAGCCGTGCGGGGCGCTGGACGCTGGCAGACGGGGAAGGACTGGTTCGTGGCTTTTGTGCTCGACGGTATGGCACGACCAGACGTGGCGCAGGCCATCGATCCGCGAGGAAGTCTGGCTGGCTTCAGTGGATATGTGCTTCGACAGCCCGGTGGGACCCATTTGCGGGTACAGGGCAGTGCGCAGGATTGCTGGTTTGATGTGGAACTCGGCAGTGCAGCGCCCCTGACCTGAAGCAGTCGACAAGAGGACGCAGGCCCCTGTCACAGCGATTTTCTGACAGGGCTCGTCTGTTTCCGTGCCGAAAGGCGGGGCGTTCAGCACGGTTCCCCACTTTAGCGGATAGCGCAGATGACCCCAAGTGTCCCCCAGGGATGTCCGGGGACGCTGACGCGCGCCAGCTCTGGATGAGATCAGGTATTGACCCGCGACGGCCAGCCATCGAAAAAGTCATCACCCGCCAGCGTCGGGTTCGGACTGTAAGCCGGGTCATCGGCAATCAGCGCCCCCAGCGTCCCTTCATGATGGCGGCCTCGGCCAGCAGGCGCTGCTGGTTCTCGCCATCCAGGTCGCTGCCGCGGCTGGCAGATTCGTGGTGTACAAAGGAAGCGAACGGATTGTAAAGGTTCCGTAACCCTTTGGCACGAACTTTCAGGCGAAAGTCCACATCGTTGTAGGCCACCTTCAGCGTCTCGTCGAATCCACCCACGGCCTCGTACACACGTTTTGCGAACCATCAGGCAGGCAGCTGTCACGGCACTGAACATCTGGTGTGCCGAGGCCCGGCCAAGTAGCCAAAAGTTGCCGCGCGGAATGCCCTAGTGGGCGTGCGAGGCCACGCCGCCGATGCCAGCACCACGCCACCATGCTGCAGCGTGTTGTTGGGGTACCACAGCTGCGCCCCTACGCAGCCGATGTCCGGCTGGCTGGCAAAAGCCCAGCATTTCCTCGATCCAGTCGTTCTGGGTGATTTCGATGTCGTTGTTCATCAGCACCAGATACTCGCCGTCGGCCTGCGCCACGCCCAGATTGTTGAGCGCCGAATAGTTGAACGGCATGTCGGCCCGCACGATTCTGACGTTGTCGTGCGCTTCCAGGCCCTTCAGGTAGGCCACGGCGCGCTCTTCGGTGCTGCCGTTGTCCACCACGACGATCTGGTAGGGCTGGTAGCTGGTCTTTTCCAGGATGGAGTCGATGCACATCGACAGCAGTTCCACCCGGTCCCGCGTGGGGATGATGATGCTCACCAGGGGCGCGGGGCTGGGCAGCCTGTGGCGGATGCGCAGCAGGCCCGGAACACGCGGGTGCGAGAACACTTCGGAGTCGGGCTTGCCCATGCGCTCGAGGTGCGAGGAGATGGACTTGAGCTGGGCCTGCAGGGCGTAGTCCTTTTCTTCCAGCGCCAGGGCGGTGCTGCCGGGGAAGATGCGCCAGTGGTAGAGCACGCGCGGCACGTGCACGATGTCTCCGCACCTTCTCGATGACGCGCAGGGCGAGGTCCCAGTCCTGGGCGCCTTCATAGCCCACCCGAAACCGCCGATCTCTTCCAGCACGCTGCGGCGGTGCACGCCGAAGTGGCTGATCATGTTCTGCGACAGGAAAGAGTTCTGTAGTTGAACTGGCACTGCAGTACGGCGCCTGGCGGACGTTGTCTTCGGTGACCTTTGTCTTCGTCGGAGTAGATGAGGGCCGGCGTTGGGGTGCTCGTGTACGGCCAGCGCCATGTACGCCAGCATGCGGCGGCAGCAGGTCGTCGTTGTCCATCAGCGCGATGTAGTCGCCGGTGGCAATTTTCATGGCCGAGTTGGTGGCCGCCGAGATATGGCCGTTCTTTCGCGGAAGACCAGCTTGATGCGGCTGTCCTTTTCGGCCAGTTCGGTGAGCAGCGTGCGCACCTCGGGGTTGGGCGAGGCGTCGTCGGCAATGCAGATTTCCCAGTGCGGGTACACCTGTGCCTGGACGGATTCGATGGCCTGCTTCAGGTAGTTCAGGGGCGGGTTGTGAGACGGGCATCACCACCGAGAAGGTGGTGGTCGAGCCCATGGCGTCGATTTTTGCCTTCAGCGCCGCCATGGCGTCGGCATCGGTGGGGTCGTACAGGCGCAGCCAGCCGTGGTAGGGGTCTTCCCCGGCTGCAGCAGGGCGGCCTGGGCGGCAGCGGCCCGGCACGTTCAGCAGGCGTTCGGCGTTGCCAATGCGGGCCTGCAGGCCCTGCACGCCTTCGTTTTTCAGGGATGGTCACGGCCTGAGCTGGCCGTTTTGGCCACGCCGCCACGCAGGGCGATGGAGCAGCGCAGCAGCGCGGCCTTCTGGCGGGTGCGGTTGATGGGCGTACCCACCCAGCGGATGGGGGCCGTGAGGCGCCAGCACAGCGACTGCCGCATGGCGGTGGCCAGGTGGTGCAGATCGAGCCGCGTGGCTTTCGGCGGCGGCACGGGCGGCGCAGGCCTCTTCCAGCGCCACGCGGGCCTCGTCCAGGCGCTGCTGCAGTCTGTCGGCCTCGATTTTCTGCAGGCCGGCAAACTGCTGCTGCAGCTGTGCATGTTCGGCCTGTTCCTGCCGGCGTTCTTCCTGCAGGCGGGCCAGCTGACCGCGGCTCTCCTCCAGTTCGGCCTGCAGGCCCGTCACCTGCAGCTGCAGGCAGGCGGTACGCGGGATGACCGTCTGGATGTCGGCCATGTTCCGCAGCTGGTTCTGCCCCTCGGGGGTGCCGACCCGGGCCAGGGCCTGCAGGATATCATCGGGCACCTGGCTGCCCAGCGCCACCAGGCCCATGCCCTGGTCGTAATCAAAGCGCACGTGCGGGTGACTGGCCTGCAGCTGCGGCCAGAGTTCGGCGGCGCCCGTGCCGGCTTCGGCCGTGCCCAGCAGCAGGACGACGGCGCGGTCGGAGAGGCGGTCGCGCCAGCTTTTGAACTCGTTGCGTACGGTGTCGGGCGAGTAGCGGCCATCGATCAGCAGCAGGTCGATGCTGCCGGGTTCGAAGCGTGGCAGGGCCTGGGCGCTGCCCATGCGCAGCAGTGCAGAAAACCGGACGTAGTGCTGGCGGTTGTATTCGGTGGCTGCCGGGAATGGCGGGCGGCTGCGTGGCTTTGCCGTCTGCAGCGGGGAAAGCAGTTTTCAGCTGCTTCAGGGCCAGATCTTCGGCCTGCCAGGTTCCCACGGCACAGCAGCGGGTGGGCAGCTGGTGTTCGGCCACGGTCTGGCAGACGGCAAAGTACAGGTTGCCCGACTGGGTGCCCAGCTGCACGAACTGGCGGGGTTTGAGCTGCCGTACCAGCCACACCACGAAGGGGATGTGACCCTGCTGTTCAAAGGGCGGCGCCAGGCGGGCCGGGCGAAAGGCGAGCACTTGGGAAAAGAAGCGATTCCATGGTGTCCTTTGGACAGGGCATGCTGCGGTAAGAGAGATGAAAAGCGGGAAAAAACGGTTCGGCCCGGCAGTGCCGGGCCGTGACCAGAGAACAGGCCGGTGGGCGCTCAGATGCGGCTGCGGCGGCGGAGCGTGCGCAGCCAGCCGGACCAGCGCCAGCTGCGCGAGCCCAGCAGGGTCTGGATCTGGGCTTCCAGCGCCTTTTCGCGCTGGCGGCCCTCGTCGATCTGCTTCAGGCTGGCCACGTTTTCCTGTTCGCGGGCGGCCAGCTGCTGGCGCAGGCCCTCGGCCTTTTCTTCGGCCCGGTGGGTGTGCTGCTGCTGTTCGTGCAGGGGCGTGGGCCTGGCTGGCCAGGGTCGGAAAGCACCATGGGCACCGGGCGGCGGGTGCCAGTATATAGACCGTGGCTGACGGCCTTGACCGATACGGCGCGCAGAAACTGTTCTTCCAGCGCCAGCCAGCGTTCCACGTCGTCGGGTGTGGCATGGTAGCCACAGGCATCGGCCAGGGCGATGACCACGCGGGCAATGGAGCCCAGTTCATCGTGCGGCACCAGCCCGGTCTGCAGGGCGTGCATCACGCCCCAGGTGAGCACCCAGCCTGCCGGGACCGGACACGAGACTTCCCATTCCTGGTCGATGACCTGGTGACGGCCCGTGCTCTCGCTGGCCAGGATGTTGAACGGCACGAGGTCCATCATGCCACCGGGCAGCGACAGCAGGCGCAGCGGACGGCCACGGGAGCCGAGCTGGCTGCCCGGCGCGCCGCCAGCGGCCGGTGTACCGGCAAGCTGTGTACCGGATGTGCCGGGCGGGGTGGCTGCATGGCTGGCGCCGGGTTCTCCGGCTGTCTCACCGGCCCCCTGCCGTGGCGCCCCCTGCCCCGGGGCCGCACAGGGGCATGCCGGCGGCGGCCAGGGGCGGCGGCTTCGTCCTCCACCGGCAGCAGCGGAGAGGCACCGACCTGGGCGGCAAACAGCAGGGGTTTCGCACCACGGGCGCAGGGCCTCGACCAGTGCGGGCACGTTGCCGTCGCGCACATGGGCGGCCAGCGCCGCCCAGGCCATCTGCTGGCCGGGGAAGTAGTCGGAGTCCTGCGTGTTCAGGCTGATGGTGTGGCCATCGGCCAGCGGCAGCGTGCTGGGTTCGTGCGGCAGGGATGCGCCGTTTGGTGACGCGGATGCTGCCGCCCGCCTGCTACGGGACGAAGCGGGTTTCGGTGGCCATGCCGCGATGCCGGTGCACGGCCGCAAGGTCCAGGCCATGGCGGCAGGGCTGCCATGCCTGCTGTTCCGGCCGCTGGGCCACGACGAGGAAAGGAGTTGCTGAAGTCGCCCAGCAGGCCGTTCTGCGCCAGCACGCGGTTGACCAGGGCCTCGTCGAAGATGCGCTGGCGGTTGTCGCTGTAGTCTTCGCTGTCGCTGCGCAGCAGCAGGTCGTGCGCCTGAAAGTCGGGTGCGCAAGCGCAGCATCGCTCAGCACGATGCTGGGCACCTTGTAGTCGGGGTACGGGTACAGCCACTGCTGCTGCGGCAGGCCGGCCCGGGCCAGCACACGGGACAGGGCCTGGCGGCCGAAGGTGCGCGGGCCGCCGGTGACGCTGGTAGAGATCCTGGATACCCATGAAGGGCTTGCCGAGGTGGTCTTCACCACAGGGCATTGAAATACTGAGCCCCAGCTGGTTCTCGATGGCCACCACCAGTTTGCCGCCAGGCTCGAGGTGGCGCATGGCGGCCTGCAGGTAGGACTGGTAGGGGTCTTCGGCCGCCGAATAGGCCGCGGCGTATTCGAGCACGCCGATGAAGGTGACCCAGTCGTAGGGGCCTTCCACCTCGGCACCCTGCAGGGTCTCGTCGGCAATGACGGTGACGTTGGGCAGATCGGCGCAGCGGGCCGCCGCCACGCGGGCACGGGCCAGGCTGCCTTCCACGGCCGTCACCTCGGCCCCCGTTTCGCGCAGATAGCGGGTGATGGCACCGTGCCGCAGCCCAGCTCCAGCACACGCGGTCGCCGGGGCCGATGTCCAGCAGGGCGCAGCGAGACAGTGCCGGGCGCGGCTGAAGTGGTAGCAGGGTGGACCAGTCGACGATGTTGTCGAGATACTCGGGCGAGAAGGTGCTGCGGTCGTGCGGGCTTTCGACGATGTCGAGCAGGCGCTGCTCGGCCTCGGCGCCCTCGGAGTAACAAAGGCTTCCGCCTCGGGGCGGAAGTACAGGTTGTACCGCGTGTCTTTCTGGTAGCTCATGAGGTCTGCCTGAATGTCCACCCGCATGTCGAAATCAGCCAGCCCGTAGCAGCGGGACTGGCGGCTCACGTGCAGCAGCATGCTGTCGTAGCGGCGGTCGAGCGGTTCGACCTCGCCCCCGCCGATCTCGTGGGCCACGCCCAGCGACAGCAGAAAATCACCGGCGCCGATGCGCAGGTCCAGCGAGAACACCACCCGCACGGTCTGCCCGGCCCTGGCCGGCTGCATGACTCGGGCCGTCGAGAATCGCGCGAGTTGCTGCCGTAGACGGTGATGCCGTCCGGCGTCTTGATGGTGAGGCCGTAGATGGGCGCGTTCACGTCCACCCGGAAACGTACCCACACGACCACCAGAACCTGCTCGCCGGTGTTGAGGCGCACGGTGTGGTCGTGTCCGTTGGTGGTGACCATCACGTCGGTGATTTCCACCTCGCGGCTGCCCCAGCGGTACTCGTCGGTGTTGTAGCCGGGGCGGTCTTCGAAGCGCGAGGAGAAGCGAGCGGAATCAGCGACAGAGGGCTGTTCTGGCGGTGTTTTTGAATTATGGGCGTCGTCATCCTGCATTTCGCCGTGCGATGACGGGATGCCGGCACCGTCTGGGCGCCATCGCCGCCCTGCTCTTGCGCCCCGGTGCGTCCGGTGCCGCGCTTTCCAGCTCCGACGCCCGGATGGGCTGCCGGGCCGCAGCCCGGGCTATCCGGCCGGAAATGTCGTCGTCACCCTCGATGTCCGGGCGTCGTAATGCAGCATTATCACCGTTGCTGGCCTCATCGGCCACGGCATCGTCCTGGCCTGCAGCAGCACCCTTGCCGGCCGATGGGCTGCCCTTGCCGTCCTTGCCCGGTTTGTCGCGACGCTGTACGCCGAAGAGCAGGTCCAGATAGGTGTTGGCCACGTCCCTGGGTGGGGCCTTCCTGGTGCACCACGCCCCCTTCGAGCAGGATGGCGCGATCGCGGTGGCGGGTGATCTGCTCGGTGGAATGGGTGACGAGCAGGATGGTGGTGCCGCGCGAGACCAGCTCTTCGAAACGGCGAAAGCACTTCGCCTGGAACTTGGCGTCGCCCACGGCCAGTGCCTCGTCGACGATCAGCACGTCGGGGTCGATGCAGGCCGACACGGCAAAGGCCAGCCGCACGTACATGCCGGACGAATACGACTTCACCGGCCGGTCGATGAACTCGCCGATGTCGGCAAAGGCCTCGATGTCGGCAAAGCGGCGGGCGATTTCCTCACGGCTCACGCCCAGGATGGCGCCATTGAGGTAGACGTTCTCGCGCCCGGAAAACTCCGGGTTGAAGCCCGCCCCCAGCTCCAGCAGCGCGGCCACACGACCGCGGATTTCCACATGGCCGTCGGTGGGGGTGAGCGTGCCGCAGAGGATCTGCAGCAGGGTGCTCTTGCCGGCACCATTGCGGCCGACGATGCCCACGGTTTCGCCACGGCGCACGGTGAAGTCCAGCCCCTTCAGCGCCCAGAACTCGCGGAAATACTGTGGCGGCGTGCGGCCCACCAGCCGGGCCATGCGCCCCACCAGCAGCTGCTTGAGCAGATGGCCCGCTGTCGTAGAGCTGGAAGCGCTTGAGAGGCCCGAAACGCGGATGGCCACGTCGTCGTCAGCCCGGATCCCGCAGGGACGGCCGGGGGCTGGTCGGGAAAGGCCGGACCGGAAGCGCTGGCCGGGACTCCGCTGGCCTGGGTGCCACCGGCCGGGACCATGCTGGCAGTGGCGGAGGCGCCTGCCACGGCGGAACCGGTCGCGGCGGAGATACTGACACCAGCCGCCGGTGCGCTGCCGGCCACGGCGAGGGTTGGGGGTGCGTTCAGAGGACATCGGCAAACCCCCTGCGGATGCTCTGGAACCAGACGAAACCCAGCCATGCGAACAGCGCCATGCCGGCGGTGAACAGGCCCCACTCCGTCCAGCTGGGCAGGTTGCCCCAGATGAGCACGTCGCGCGACTGCGTCATGGGGATGGTGAGCGGGTTGAGCTTGACCCACGGACGCAGGGTTTCAGGGATGGCTTCCAGCGAGAAAGAAGGCCGGCGAGATGAACAGCATGACGGTGAGCACCACGCCGATGGCCTGTGACACGTCACGCACATACACGCCCAGCGCAGCCAGCCACCAGCTGGTGCCCAGCGAGAACAGCACCAGTGGAATCCAGACCACCACGATGAGCGGGGCGGTGAGCGGGATGTGCCCTTCCATGAGCAGCAGGGCCACCAGCAGCACGGCTTGCTCACACCGGCCTGGAAGAGCGCCGACAGCAGGCTGACGGCGGGCAGGGATTTCGAGCAGGGAACACCACGCGCTTGACGTAGCTGGGGTTGGAAATGATGAGTGACGGTGCGCGACCGGCCACCTCCGAGAACAGGGTGTGCACGATGACACCCACGAACAGGATGATGGCGAAGTCGGTGTGGCTCTGCTGGGCCCCCGTCTGCCAGCGCGCCTTGAACACCACCGAGAAGACGAAGGTGTAGACGACCAGCATGAGCAGCGGGTTGAGCAGCGACCAGAACACCCCATGACGGAACCGCGGTAGCGGGCAACGATTTCCGCCGGGCCATCTGCGGGATGAGGGTGCGGTGCCGCAGCAGGGTGGACACCATGAAGCCCGGTGAGGTGGGTGTGGCGGCGTGTGGATTCAACGTTGTGCGAACCAGATCGGAAAAGGGCTGCCGGGGCACCGGGCCGGGTGTGCCGCCAGGGGCACGCTCCGGAACGGACCGGCAGCGGAGGTGGATTATCGATGCAAATGATACGGCGATGATCCGTCGGCCACGCCTGCATGGCCCTCATGGATGGGCGCAGCTGTGCCAAAGCCTTACAAGCGCGTCCGTATGCGTTACAAAACCGGCACGGTGGCGTACACAGAGAGGCAAATGAGCTGCCCTGCTGCGCCATGGCCCGCCGGCACTGCCACGCATGGCACCGGACAGGCAGCCACACACGGCCACCCGTACCTGGCAGCGGCACACGGAAACCCCTGCATGGCAGCAGGGTGGTGATGCTGCGTGCTGCGTGCTGCGGCGTGCTGCGGCGGCAGCCTACACGGGTTGCCGGGCTTTCGCGCCGATTTTTGTCACACCGGAGGTGATGTGTTTTTCGACGCTGCATCCCTGCTGCCCTCCTGCGCGGCGCTTTCCGGGGCCGGCTGCTGGAAAGACCGGACGAGATGACCTCCTTCGTGCGCGACTACCGGCAGCGCTGGGGAGGCCCGGCGCTGGCGGTGGCCCTGCCCGACAGCACGGACGATGTGGCCGCAGTGGTGCGCTGGTGTGCGGCGCACGGGGTGGCCATCGTGCCGCAGGGGGCAATACGGGGCTGACCGGGGCTTCGGTACCTGCGGGTATCGTCGGGGGCGCGATTGCGGGGCACAACGGCGTGTCCGCGCCGGCCTCACCGAACCCGACGGCACCGACCGCATCGGCGGAACCATCAGCCACGGACACCGGGGCGAGGCCCGCAGCCGGACCGGGACCGGCCCGTCATCGTGCTGTCGCTGAAACGCCTGCAGCGGGTGCGCAGTGTGGACCTGGCGGGCGGCACGATGGTGGTGGAGGCCGGCTGCACGCTGGCAGCGGCACAGGCGGCCGCGGCGGCGCACGGGCGACTGTTTCCGCTGTCACTGGCCTCAGGCAGCTGCACGGTGGGCGGCAACCTGGCCACCAATGCAGGCGGGGTGCAGGTGCTGCGCTACGGCAACATGCGCGAGCTGTGTCTGGGGCTGGAGGTGGTGACGGCCAGCGGCGAGGTCTGGCACGGACTGAACCGCCTGCGCAAGAACAATACCGGCTACGACCTGCGCGACCCTGTTCATCGGGGCCGAGGGGACGCTGGGGATCATCACGGCGGCGGTGCTGAAGCTGTTTCCGCAGCCAGCAGGCCGGGTGGTGGCACTGGCGCAGGTGGATGCGCCCGAACAGGCGCTGACGCTGCTGGTACAGGCCCAGAACCGGCTGGCGGCCGAGCTGACGGCCTTCGAGCTGATGTCGGCCGACGCCCTGGGGCTGGTACACAGGCATTTTTCCGGAGCTGCCGGTGCCTTTCACGGCTACTGCGGGCGCCACCAGCCGGACAGGATACAGGTGTGGGCAGGGACCCAGGCGCTGGGCAGGGATACAGACGCCAGACAGAACGCAGGCGCGAGGCATGACGCAGACACCGGACACGACAGGGCCCGTGCGGCCCGCCCAGTCGGTGACACGTCCCTGGTTCGTGCTGCTGGAAGCCAGCAGCCTGCACAGCGAGGCAGCGGCGCGCGAGGGGCTGGAGACGGTGCTGGCGGCGGCCATGGAGGCCGGTACGGTACGCGATGCCGTGCTGTCGGGCTCACTGGCGCAGTTTGCGGCGCTGTGGGCGCTGCGCGAGAACATCTCGGCCGCACAGAGCCGCGAGGGCGCAACATCAGCACGACATTTCGGTGCCCATCGGGCGGATTGCCGAATTCATGGTGGCGGCAGAGGCGCAGCTGCGGGCAGCATATCCGGCGGTGCGGCTGACGGTGTTCGGGCATCTGGGCGATGGCAACCTGCATTTCAATGTATCGCCACGTGCGCAGTTTGCACGGCAGTATGACGAGGCGTTTGCCGCAGACGAGGCACGGGTGAATCACATCGTGCACGATGTGGTGGCGGCCACGAGGGCGCCATTTCGGCCGAGCACGGCATTGGCGTGCTGCGGCTGGCCGAGCTGGCGCGCTACAAGCAGCCGCTGGAACTGCAGATGATGCGGGCCATCAAGGCGGCGCTGGACCCGGACGACCGGATGAACCCGGGCAAGCTGCTGCCCACATGCTGCAAAGTCATGAAATAACGCCCTCCTATAATGCGCGGTGACCCGATATTCAGAACGACGGACGCTGTCACCATGCTTTATCCTCCTCCCAATCCCGCCCTGCCCTGCCCATTGCCGTGATCACCGGGGGCCGGCAGTGGCATTGGCACGTGCCGTGGCGCTGGCCTTTCTGGCCGCCGGCTGCAGGGTGGTGCTGGCCGGGCGCCGGCAGATCACCCTGCAGGAAACGGCCGACCAGTCCGCACAGCCGGGCCGCGCGCTGATCATTCCACCGATGTGACCGACCCGGATGCGGTGACGCGCCTGTTCGACCGCACGGTGGCGCATTTTGGGCGCGTGGACGTGCTGTTCAACAATGCGGGCATCAGTGCACCGGCGGTGCCGCTGGAATCACTGTCGCCCACGCAGTGGCGTGCCGTGGTGGACACCAACCTGAGCGGACCGTTCTACTGCATCCAGAACGCGCTTCCGGGTGATGAAGGCGCAGAACCCGCGTGGCGGGCGCATCATCAACAATGGTTCGGTGTCGGCCCACGCACCGCGGCCAATGTCGATGCCCTACACGGCCACCAAGCACGCCATGACCGGCCTGACGAAGGCGGCCTCGCTGGACGGACGCGATTTCGACATCGCGTGCAGCCAGATCGACATCGGCAACGCGGCCACCGACATGACCCGGCCGATGGCCGAGGGCATTCTGCAGGCCGACGGGCGCGTGGCCACGGAGACCGACCATCGATGTGCATCTGGTGGCGCAGGCGGTACTGGACGATGGCCCGGCTGCCGCTGTCGGCCAATGTGCAGTTCATGACGCTGATGGCCACGAAAAATGCCGCTGGTGGGCGCGGCTAGCGCGTGTCGTGGGACGGGTTCGTCCCCGCGTCCGCCCCGGATCTGCGCGTGGACAGGGGCGCCATGCACAGACTGGGGAGGCGGGCGGCCGCCCCTGCTCCGCGCACGCCACTGCCGTTGCGCGCACACACGGCAGTTGTTGTTTTGCAACCACCATAGGGCCCGCCCATGCCGTTAAAAACGACCCGTAGCCCATTCATGCCGCCGGGATGATGCGGGGAGGACAATGCCCCTGTCGGCCGCCGTCGTGCGCGGACGTTGAATGAGGCTCAGCGCGTGCCATGGACCCCTGTGTGTCATGGACGCTTTCGCCCCGCGAAAACCCCTTCACAAGAACCAGCCAGCCAACCTCGACCATGACGAACAGACATTCACCCCGGACGCCCGCGTTCTCTCCCACCATCCGACTGACGCGCCGTCCGTGCACGGGCACGGCCGTGCCGGCGCTGCGGCCGCTCGAACGGGCTGCCGTCGCCCGGCAGCCACGACACGCCGCGCCGCCGGCGCCTGCTGCCCGCCCCTGCTGGCCCTGCAGCTGGCGGCGGGCGGACTGGCTGGCGGCTGGCAGGGATACCGCCCAGGCCGAGACGCTGCCGGAGGCGGTGGACAGTGCGCTGAAGCTGCATCCGGCCGTGCTGGGTCACGCCGCAACGCGAGGCCATCCGTCACGAGGTGACGGGTGCGGCCAATGGCATGAATTTCCGCTTCGGGCGTGATTGCCGAACCTTCGGTGGCTTACCAGCGGGGCGTGGGCCGTGACAAGCGCAGTGGTGATCTGGGGGCACAGGCCATCAAGCCGCTGTACGACGGTGGCCGTACCGACAACGAGACCGACCGCCAGAAGGCACGGCTCTCCAGCGCCAACTACAGTACCGAAGCCTCGCGCGACGACATTGCGCTGCGCGTGGCCGATGCCTATATAGAGTGGTGAAGCAGCAGGATCTGGCGGTGCTGGCCCGCGATTATGTGGCCGGCATCGAGGCGCTGCAGGCGGGTGCGCGAAATCGTGCGCATCGACAAGGGCCGCGGCTACGATCTGCTGCAGACCAATTCCCGCCTGTCGCGGGCACAGCTCACGCTGGCCGACCGCGAGGGACAGCTGGCCGAGGCCCGCGAGGCGCTGACGCAGCTGGTGGGCCAGCCCGTGAAGGGGTGACGGCCGCCACGCCACCAGGGCGAACCGGTGCGTTCGCTGCAGGAAGCCATGGACCTGCTCAACAGCCACCCGGCCATTCTGGCACGGCGTGCCGAGGTCAATGCGGCCCGCAAGGCGGCTGCGGTGGCCGATGCCTGGGTCAAGCCCACGGTGAACCTGCGGGCGCGCGTGACCAGTCCGCGCAATTTCGATGGCAAAGCGCGAGTGGTTCGGCGGCTATGACCTGGGACTGGTGACGGACTGGAGCCCGTTCGATGGCGGTGTGGGCGCGGCCACGGCAGCGGCTGCCAATGCGCAGGTGCTGACGGCCGAAGAGCGGTGTCGAACACCCGCCGCACGCTGCAGACCGGTGGCACGCCACTGGACGCAGATCCAGTCACGCGTGGGCCGCGTGAGCACCCGCGAGAGCTGGTGGAAGCACGCGCAAGGTGCGCGAGGCCTACTGGGAGCGGTTCCAGATCGGCAAGCGCAGCATCATCGACCTGCTCAACGCCGAAAACGAAAATCTATGCCGCACGGCTGGGGCGCTGCCACCGAGCGGGCGGAGCTGACCCAGGCGCGTTACCGGCTGCTGGGTGCCACCGGCCAGCTGCTGCCCCGGCTGGGCATTGCCCCGCTGCCGCCGGTGACGAGCGAGCAGGGAGATGGCCGAACGGCAGCAGCGCAATGGCATTCCGGCGCTGCCCGATCTGAACTGAGTGCGTGTCATGGACCCATTCCGTCCATGACACGCCCTGAAAAGCCCGGCACGACAGGCCTGCCTGACCGGTCCTGCGACGCCTGATGGCGAACGCCCGACCGGTGACCCGAAACCGACACGGGCAGAAACCAACCACGACATGAGTACACAACCCGAGATTGCACTGCCCTCGATGCAGCCGCAGCCCGATCCGCTGCTGACGGCGCTGTCGCAGATGCTGGCGCGCTTCGACATCCACAAGAGCGAGGCGCTGGCCACCGGCATTCCGCACGAGCGGCCACTGCAGCCCGCCGGCATGATGCGCATTGCCGAGCGCACGGCTGCAAGGTGCGCATCCAGCACCGCGCACTCGACAGCATCAATCCGCTGCAGCTGCCGGTGGTGCTGCTGCTGCACGACCTGCGCGCCTGCCTGCTGCTGGAATGGCGCCGCGACGGCAAGGCGGTGATCCTGCCCTGCGAGCAGGGGCGCCATCGAGCTGGAAGTGAGCACGAGGATCTGCAGCGCCAGTACATCGGCACCTGCCTGCTGATCCGTCCGGCCATTGCCGAGGACAAGCGCAGCCCGATCGAGATCGACAAACCGAAGGGCCACTGGTTCTGGAGCACGATCTGGCGTTTTCGGGGTTATTACATGCAGGCGGCCATTGCGGCGCTGCTGATCAACGATGCTGGCGCTGGCGGGCACGTTCTTCACGATGAACGTGTATGACCGCGTGATCTCGAACCAGGCCTACACCACGCTGTGGGCGCTGGCCAGCGGCGTGATGGTGGCGATGCTGTTCGAATACCTGTCGCGCAACCTGCGAAGCTGGCTGCTGGACAACGCCGGCAAGAAGGCCGACCTGCTGCTGGGCTCCACGCTCTTCCGTCAGGCGATGATGTCACGGCTGGAAAACCGTCCACAGTCGGCCGGTGCCTTTGCCAACACCATCCGTGAATTCGAGTCGGTGCGCGATTTTGCCACCTCTGCCACACTGGCCACCATCACCGACCTGCCCTTCGTGCTGATGTTCGTGTGGGTGATCCACGCCATTGCGGGGGCCGCTCTTCTGGGTGCCGCTGGCCTGCATTCCCATTCTGGTGATCGTGGGGGCGCTGGCACAGATTCCGCTGTCGCGCTATGTGAAGGAACATCTGCGCGAGGGCAGCATCAAGCAGGGCATTCTGGTGGAAACGCTGGAAGAGTGCCGAGGCCATCAAGGCGCTGCGCATGGAAAGCCAGGTGCAGACCCGCTACGAGCGCGCCTCGGCCCTCACCGCCCGCACCTCGATGAAAAGCCGCAACATTACGGCCATGGTGAACAACTTTACCGCCCTGCTGCAGTCGATGTGCACGGTGGCGATGGTGGTGTGGGGCGTATATCTGATCGGTGACGGCACGCTCACGCAAGGGGCGCTGATCGGCGCGGTGATTCTGGCCGGCCGCACCATTGCACCGGCGGCGAGCATCACGGCCCTGGCCGTGCGCTACCAGCGAGGCAAAAGACGGCGCTGACCTCGCTGAACCGCGTGATGAACACGCCCACCGACCGCGATCCGGAACGGAACTATCTGCGCAAGCCCACCACGACAGGGTGCGCTGTCGGCCGAGATCTGGCCTTCCGCTACGACCCGATGTCGCCCGATTCGGTGCGTGAGGTGAGCATGACGCTGAATCCGGGTGAGCGGGTGGCGGTGCTGGGCCGCATCGGCAGCGGCAAATCGACACTGCTGAAGGTGCTGGCCGGGCTGTATCTGCCGCGCGAGGGGCTCGGTGAAGCTCGATGGCATCGAGATCCAGCAGATCGAACCGGCCGACGTGCGCCGCCACGTGCTGTATGTGGGGCAGGGATACGCGACTGTTTTTCGGGACGCTGCGCGAGAACCTGAAGGCCGGCAACCCGCACATCGATGACGATTCGATGATGCGCATTGCCGATGCCTTCGGTGTGCACCAGATGGCCAGCCGCCATCCGCGCGGCTACGACATGCCCATTGGCGAAGGCGGCAATGGGCTGTCGGGCGGGCAGCGTCAGGCCGTGGCCCTGGCCCGCGCCGTGATTGCCAACCCCGCCGTGATGCTGCTGGACGAACCGACCAGCGCCATGGATACCGCCACCGAGACGATGGTGATGCAGGCGCTGTCGCGTCTGTCCACCCGCCAGACGATGGTGTTCGTGACGCACAAGCTGCAGCTGCTGGATTTCGTGAACCGGGTGATGATCATGGATGGTGGTGTGCGCGTGGCCGACGGCCCGAAAGAGGCGGTGCTGCAGGCCCTGAAGGAAGGCAAGATCCAGGGGGTGCGCCGTGTCTGAACGTTCGAACCCACAACCATGAACAACCCACAGGAAAACCCGTGAACACGCAGGGTACACAGGCTGGCGCAGCGACGCCGGGCCATGCAGCGGGCCAGGGCGCTGCACGCAGCCATGGCACGGCTGGCGGACACGCCGAGCGCCGCAACGGCAGGCAATCCGGTCGCAGGCGCAGCCGGTGGGCACGCGGGCAACGGACAACCGGGGGCACACAGTCCGGTGCCGCACGACCAGAATCCGTGCCGTGGCGGCTGCAGCGCCCACCGGCGTCGCGAGCCGGCCGCAGCAGCGAGCGCCCTGCCCCGGGCAAGGACGTGGTGGTGGCCGGCCAGCGTGCCGTGGAACCGCGCGATACCTTTGCGCATCCGGTCTATGCTGGCAGCGGCAGCGATTTCGATTTCATGCGCGACATGCAGCAGGGCAATGGTGAATGATCGCCAGAAAAAGCAGCTTCCTGCTGCTGGCGCTGATGCTGTCGCTGCTGGTGGCGGCCGCCGTGTGGGCCAATTACAGCAAGCTGGAAGAAATCACCAAGGGCGATGCGCGATCATCGCGTCCAGCCGCGAACAGGTGATCCAGTCGCTGGAGGCGGCATTCTGTCCGGAGATGATGGTGCGCGAAGGTGCCACCGTCGAAAAGGGGCCAGCCGCTGCTGCTCATCGATGAAAACCAAGGCGCAATCCTCCTACCGTGAAGGGCTGAGCAAGGTGATCAGCCTGAAAGCCTCGGCTGCCCGTCTGCGTGCAGAGGCACGGGGCACGCCGCTGAAATTCCCGGACGACGTGCTGTCCGATGCGGAAGTGGTGGACAGCGAAACGGACACCTACAACGCCCGCCGGCGAGCGCTGCAGCGAGGCCATGGAAACCTCGAAGGCCAGCCAGGCACTGGTGGCCCGCGAGATTGGCATTACCAGACCGATGGTGGCGAAGGGGCTGGTGGCCGAAACGGAACTGCTGCGCCTGCAGCGGCAGTACAACGATCTGCAGGCTGCCATGCGGGAGCGGGTGAACAAGTACCGTGCCGATGCGGCCAACGATCTGTCGCGCGTGGAGTCCGGAGCTGGCCCAGGTGCAGCAGGCGCTGACCGCCCGGCAGGACCAGGTGACCCGTACCGTGCTGACGGCGCCGGTGAAGGGCATCGTGAAGAACATCCGGATGAACACGCGCGGCGGGGTGATCCAGCCGGGTCAGGACATCATGGAGATCATTCCGCTGGAGGACCAGCTGCTGGTGGAGGCGAAGATCCGCCCGCACGAGGTGGCCTTCCTGCGCCCCCAGCCTGCCGGCGACGGTGAAGATCTCGGCCTACGACTACGCCATCTACGGTGGCCTGCATGGCGAGGTGGGCTGATCAGCCCGGACACGCTGCGTGACGACGAACAGCGCACGGCCGGCAGCAACCGCTACTACCGCGTGCTGGTGCGCACCACGTCATCGACGCTGAGCGCGGGCGGCAAGGCTGCCGATCATCCCGGGATGACGGCCTCGGTGAAATCCGCACGGGCGAGGAAGACGGTGATGGACTACATCCTGAAGCCGATCCTGAAGATGCGGGAGGCGTTCCGGGAGCAGTGACCGCTCTGCCTGGGCAACCGCAATGGCTGCTGCCCGAGCAGCTGCACGATGCCGGCCCGCGCTTCGGGGCTCAGGCAGGTGCAGGTCCGATCCATGGCAACGACTTCATAGGGGGACGGCGTGTTGCACCTGAAAAGTGAGTCAGGGCCTTCCGCCCCCTTCCCCACAGGGCCCGCCCGACGTAATCCGTCTGGCGGGCCCTGTCATCTTGACCTGAAACAACGCCAGCCGCCATCGGAACTTTGACCGCCACGGCGGTTGGCCCGACAATGCCGGCATGTCATCCCCTGCCCTCTTTCTCTGGCTGCTGGTTGCCGCAGCCGTTCTGGTCAGCCTGTATGTGGTGTGGCCGCTGCTGCTCCGCGGTACGCCATCCGATGCCGCGACGGCCGGCCACATCGGCGACGACGGGGCCAGCCTGAACCGCGACATCATCCGTGAGCGCCGCCAGCGGCTGGACGAGGAGCTGGCTGCACTGCCCAAGGATTCACCCGAGCGCGAGGCGCTGGTACGCGAGTTTGCAACCGCCGCACTGGCCGATCTGGCGCCGGAGGGGCACGGCCCCGGGCATGCCCCCCTCGAGGAACAGGGTATCCCCGGCGACACGCCGGTCGGCATGGCAGCGCAGCAACGCCCCGGCATGACCCGCCGCCGCCAGCTGCTGGCGGTGGTGTTTCCCACGCTGCTGGTGGCCCTGCCACTGGCCTTCTACCGTACTACCGGCATGCCCGAGGCCGTGGTGCCGGGCTTCGACCAGCAGGCGCAGATGCCGGATGTGAACAAAATGCTGGCGCAGCTGGAGGCAAAACTGGAGGCCGAGGCCGATCTGGTGGAAGGCTGGCTGATGCTGGGCCGCTCACGCCGGGCGCTGGGCGATCTGGACAGGGGCCACGGCCGCGCTGGAAAAAGGCCCTGAAGCTGGACGGTCCGATCCGGCGCTGGCGACAGATCCGTACCGACCTGGCCGACACGCTGGGCCAGCGGGCCGCATGAAACTCGAGGGCCGGCCGTGGGACGATCCAGCAGGGCGCTGAAGCTCAACCCCGGCAATGGCAAGGCACTGGCGCGGCCGGTGCCCATGAGATGAACCACGGCAGCGCCAGGGCAGCCCTGGGCTACTGGGAACCGCTGCTGGCGCAGCTCGAGCCCGGTACACCACGGTACCAGCAGGTGCAGCAGTACATCGACGCGGCACGGCAGCGAGGCGAGACAGCACGGGCGCTGGCCCGCAGGCTCAATCCGGGCGCCGGCAACGGTACCTCTGCGCCACCAGCGGGCGAGACTGCCGGCCGTGACACTTCCGTGCCCCCGACCAATGGGGCGGCCGGCGAAAGCCATGAGCACGACGACGGCCCGCGCACCTGCAGCAGGCGCCTGCGCTTCACGGCGGTGACCGGCAGGCTGCTGGCCAGCGGCCTGCTGCGTATCGAGCAGGGCCGGCAGGTGCTGGTCGATGCACTGGACCTTTCCGTGCCATCGGTACGGCGCTGATGTTGCGCGGCGCCAACGGCAGCGGCAAGTCCACCGCTGCTGCGGGCGCTGCTGGGGCTGACACCGGTGCGAGGCCGGTGAGCTGACGTGGGAAAATGAAACCTTCAGGCCCGCACCCGAAAACTCTGCCCGCACGCCCTGTGGCTGGGCCATGCACACAGGGCTGAAGGGCGAACTGTCGGCCATCGACAACCTGCGCCTGCTGGCCGAACTGGACGGTGCCCGCCCGGACCGTGCCCGGCTGCGCGGGTGCTGGAGCGGGTGGGGCTGGCGAAAGCGCACGCAGGTGGAAACCCGCCGGCTCTCGCAGGGCCAGCGGCAGCGGCTGGCCCTGGCGCGGCTGCTGCTGGCGCCGCACCGGCCACTGTGGCTGCTGGACGAGCCCTCGGCGCGCTGGACGCCGAAGGCGAGTGCGCTGCTGGATGCCCTGCTGAACGAACATCTGGACGCCGGTGGCGCGCGTGTTGCCACGCACCTGCCGGTGCTGGCGGCAGCGCGCCCAACGAACTCTGGCTGGGGGCAAAAAGCCGCACCGGGCCGCGGCCCATGCCTCCAGGCCAGCATCCGCCTCCGGGCCGGCATCCCCGGCCGGGCGGGTATCCGCACCGTCGCGGGGACACACCCCATGGCACGGACATACGCCATGAACGGAGTGCCTGCATGAGGGATGCACCACGATGAAAGGCACCTTCCGCTGGGCGCTGCAGCGCGACCTGACGATTGCGCTGCGCCGGCGCGCCGACACGCTGAATCTGCTGGGCTTTTTCGTGCTGGCCTGCCTGATGGTGCCGTTTGCCGTGGGGCGGAAACCGAATGGCTGGCACGGCTGGGGCCGGGGCTGATCTGGGTGATGGCGCTGCTGGCGCAACTGACGGCACTGCCGATGCTGTTTGCCAACGACCATCAGGACGGCAGCCTCGAACACATGCTGGCCAGCGGCCGCTCGCCCACGGCGCTGGTGGCAGGCAAGCTGCTGGCGGTGTGGCTGGTGTCGGCCGTGCCGCTGGTGATCATCACGCCGCTGCTGGCGCTGGCGCTGTCGGTGGACCTGCCCCGTGCCGGGCTGCTGGTGCTGACGCTGCTGCTGGGCACCCCCACCCTGCTGATGCTGGGCGCGGTGGGTGCGGCGCTGACGCTGGGCGTACGTGCGGGCGGCGCCCTGGTGGCGCTGCTGGTGCTGCCGCTCACGTGCCGGTGCTGATTTTTCGGGGCGGGCGCCGTGGACATGCTGGCAGCCGGCCTGTCACCCTCGTCCCATCTGGCGCTGCTGGGTGTGCGGCCATGGTGGCAGCCGTCTGGGGACGGGCCGTATCTGGTGGCGCTGGCACTGCGCACCTCGCTGGAATGAAGGGGCCTGCCCATGGAACACGATGCGCGCCACATACCCCGCTCCATGACCCGCACAAACCCCATGCACCTCACCGGTATGGGATACAACGCAGACACGACACAGTTGCAGGAACGATTGCAGGACGCACCCCATGAACCTGTTTGCCTACGCTGCCCACAGCGCTTCTATCGGTCTGGCGGCAGAGCTCATTCCGTGGTTTGCCGTGAGTGCCGCCGTACTCCTGCCTGCTCGGCCTGTGGCTGGGCTTCGTGGAAGACCCCACGGTTTCAGCAGGGCGAGGTGTACCGGATCATCTTCATCCACGTGCCGGCCGCGTGGATGGCCATATTCATCTATCTGGTGATGGCCTTCTACGCCATTCTGAACCTGGGCTTCCATGCCCGCATGTCGGCGATGATGATCTCCGCGCTGGCTCACCGGCGCACTGTGAGCCGCCATTGCACTGTGGACCGGATCCCTCTGGGGCAAGCCCACCTGGGGCACCCTACTGGGCCTGGGATGCGCGGATGACCTCGACACTGATCCTGCTGTTCCTGTAGCTTCGGTTACATGGCGCTGACGCACGCCATCGAGGACCAGAACCGCGCCGACCGGGCCGGCTCCATTCTGGTGCTGGTGGGCGGCATCAATTGCCGATCATCTAGTTTTTCGGTCGACCTCTGGAACACGCTGCACCAGGGCTCGAGCGTGAATCCGAGTGAGCGGCTCGAAGATGGCCACGATGATGCTGCTGGCCATGCTCGTGATGATGCTGGCGGCCTGGTGCTACAGCGTGGCGGTGGTGCTGCACGGGCCCGAAGCATCATCCTGATGCGGGAGGCACATACGCAGTGTGGTGCAGCAGCTGTCAGGTGAAGCCACGCCATCCTGTCGATTTTGGTCAAAAATTCCTGAACAGGAATCAGTCCACCATGCCTTGCGCCTGTCCGACACACCTTCTGACCGTCTGCCGGATGGAAAGCCCCGACCGTTGACCTCGATCAACGAGTGCGGATCACCGGGGGTATCGTCAGTTCTCCTCTTGCGATATCTCCGTTATCCGCCATGACGCACTGGCATTTTACGTCCTCATCGCCTACGGTCTTTCCTGGTGGCCCTGCTGGCCGAGCTGGTCCTGCTGGCCGGCCGTCGCCGCCAGGCACGTCATCAACTGGAAGACAGCGGTTCGCGACCCCCGCCAGAAACGTTTCGCCTGGATTGCCTCCGGTCTGGTGGCGCTGGCGGTGGTGGCCGGACTGCGCTCTACGCGCTCAACAGCAATATCGTCTTCTTCTATACCCCCACGCGGTGGCCAACCACGAGCCCCGAGGGACGCACCTTCCGCATTGGCGGGCTGGTCGAACCGGGCAGCCTCAAACGCGAGGGACGCGGGTGCAGTTCGTGGTCACCGACGGTGACCACCAGATCACCGTGACCTACGTGGGCACGCTGCCCGACCTGTTCCGCGAGGGCAAGGGCGTGGTGACGCAGGGCCGGCTGGGGGCCGATGGTCTCTTCACCGCCTCGGAAGTGCTGGCCAAGCACGACGAGAACTACATGCCGCCCGAGGCCGCCGAAGCCATGAAGGGTCCACCCGATACCATCGATACCTTCAATCCCAGTGATTGCAGAGATTGGACACTACGCGCTGTGGCTGGCGCTGGCGCTGGCCGTGGTGCAGTTTTTCTCGGGCATCTGGGGTGCCCACCGTACCGATGGCCGGCTGATGCGGGTGAGCCACGGGCCACCGTGCTGCAGATGCTGATGATGCTGCTGGCCTTCGGCTGTCTGGCCTGGTCGTTCGTGCATCACGATTTTTCGCTGCGCAACGTGGTGGCCAGCAGCAACCGGCTGTTGCCCTGCCCTACCGCATCGCCGCCACCTGGGGCTCGCACGAGGGCTCGATGCTGCTGTGGGCGCTGATGCTGTCGGTGTGGACGGGTGCCGTGGCCGGCTTTGGCCGCACGCTGGGCATGCAGGTGCGCAGCCGGGTGCTGGAGCGTGCTGGGCTTCGTGTCGATGGGCTTTCTGCTCTTTCTGCTCACCACGTCAATCCGTTCGAGCGCGAGCTGCCGGCCCCGGCCGACGGACGAGACCTGAACCCGCTGCTGCAGGATCCGGGCATGGTGCTGCATCCGCCCATGCTGTATCTGGGCTATGTGGGCTTTTCGGTGGCCTTTGCCTTTGCCATCGCCGCCATGCTGGGCGGCCGGGTAGATGCGGCCTGGACACGCTGGGCCCGGCCCTGGACCATCGCGGCCTGGTGCTTTCTCACGCTGGGCATCACGCTGGGCAGCTGGTGGGCCTATTACGAGCTGGGCTGGGGCGGCTGGTGGTTCTGGGATCCGGTCGAGAACGCCTCGTTCATGCCCTGGCTGGTGGGTACGGCGCTGATGCACTCGCTCATCGTCACCGAACTGCGCGGCACCTTCCGCAACTGGACACTGCTGCTGGCCATTGCGGCGTTCAGCCTGAGCCTGGTGGGCACCTTCATCGTGCGCTCGGGCGTGCTCACCTCGGTGCATGCCTTTGCCACCGATCCGGCGCGCGGCGTGTTCATTCTGGCGTTCCTGGTGGTGGTGATCGGCGGCTCGCTGGTGCTGTATGCGTGGCGCGCCCCAAGACTGGCGGCCGGCAATCCGCCGGCGGTGTTCGGCATCAGCTCGCGCGAGAGCCTGCTGCTGGCCAACAACCTGCTGCTGGTGGTGGCCTGCGCCGCCATCTTCCTGGGCACGATGTACCCGATGCTGCTCGACACGCTGCGGCTGGGCAAGATTTCGGTGGGGGCGCCCTACTTCGAGGGCGGTGTTCGTGCCGCTGATGGCACCAGCCATTTTCCTGATGGGCATCGGTCCGGTGGCCCGCTGGCTGCAATGCGCCGGTGCCCGACCTGTTCCGGCGCCTGCGCTGGGCGCTGGGCGTGTCGGTCATCAGCACGGTGCTGGTGGCCGTGCTGTCGGGGCGATTCTCGGCCGCCCGGCTGGCGCCACCGGCCGAAGGTGGTGCCGGGATTCGGCGGCGCGATGGTGTTTGCCGTGGGCGCGTTCATCGGCTTCTGGGCCATTGCCTCGGCACTGGCCCTGCTGGCCGAGCGGCTGTCGGCCGGCCGGCAGGCCGGGCAGATGCAGAGAGCAATCAGGCGCCGGCCCGGCAGCCGCAGCAAGGAGCTGACACGCAGCCCTCACCTGAGCGGGAGCCGCGGGGGAATCAGGTTCAGCCGATGCAGCAGGTACAGACCCGGCGAACGCTGGCCGAACGTGCCGTGCCCTGCCGGCAGCGTTCTGGGGCATGCTGGTGGCGCACATCGGCGTGGGGGTGTTCATCATCGGCGTGGCCGGCGTGACCACGCTGGAACGCCGAGAGCCGACGAGGCCCTGGCACCCAGCCAGAGCATGCAGCTGGGTGATTATGAATTCCGGCTGCAGGACATCCGCGAAGTACCCGGTCCCAACTACCTGGCCATCAGGGCAAAGGTGGAAAGTGCGGCACGACGGTGCGTTCTTCACCCTGCTGCGAAAAACGCGCCTACACCGGCCGCATGGGCATGCCGTCAGACCGAGGGCCGCCATCGAGACCCGCCTGACCGGCGACGTGTACGTGGCCCTGGGCGAGAAGCTGCCCGACGGCCGCTGGACGATGCTGGTGTGGATCAAAGCCCTTCGTGGACTGGATCTGGGGCGGCTGACGTGCTGATGGCACTGGGCGGCTTCATCGCCATGTGCGACAAACGCTACCGGCGCAGGGTGCACGAGAAGCGGCGTGGCGCGGGTGGGCACTGAGCATTTGCCGTGTGACGCGTCAGCGATCTTTCCGGAAGGACCGTTACGCTTGGGGCCGGAACGGCTGCTGCCCTTCCCTGCTCCTGTTGCTGCCATCCCCTGCCCCTGTTGCTGCTCTTCCCCTGCCCCTGTTGCTGCCATCCCCTGCCCTTGTGCTGCCCTTCCTCCCGCGCCCCCTGTTCCGTAGCTCCGCACCACTGCCCCACCATGAATGCTTCCGCCTCCCCGAAAAACGCCGGAAAAAGCCTGCCCGCAAGGCTGGGCTGTTTTCGTGGCGTTACCTGCTACCTGCCGGTTTTTCGTGGTGCTGGCGGTGTTTCTGCTACTGGGGGCTGGGGCTGCAGCAACAGATTCCATCGCCGCTGATCGGCAAGGAAGCACCGGCCTTCGAGCTGCCACGACTGGCGGGCTGGCAGCTCGGTAACGCAGAAAGCAGGCAAAGCATCCGGAAATGCACCGGCCGGATGCACGCGGCGGCGGGAACACAGGCAGCAGGGACGCAGACGGCCCAAACACCCGCTGCTGGTGACACACAGCTTGCAGCAGCAAGGCCGCCCAGACCCAGACGCCAGACACTAGCACAAACGGCATCAGCTCCGCCAGCCTGGTGGCAAGCCCTATCTGCTCAATGTCTGAGGCCTCGTGGTGCATGCCCTGTCTGCAGGAGCACCCGCAGATGATGGCGCTGGCACAGCGCCACCGCATCGGATGGTGGGTATGAACTACAAGGACCGGCCGGAAGATGCGCGCCGCTGGCTGGCCCGCAACGGCAATCCGTTCGACGAGATCGTAATTGGATGCGCAGGGGCGTACGGCCATCGATTTTGGGGTGTACGGCGTGCCCGAAACCTTCCTGATCGATGGCGAGGGTCGCATCCGGCGCAAGATCGTGGGGGCCATTTCCATCGAAACCCTGCAAGAACGAGCTGCTGCCGGCCATCGAAAGGCTGGAGGCGGAAGCCAAATGATGACGGTACACCGACAGGGCGGCGGCACTGCCGGCAACATCCATCCCGCAAGGGCCCGGTGCACACGCGCACGAAAAACCCGGCTGCATCTGGCCCGGCTGCAGGTACAGGTACAGGTGCTGGTGCTGGTGCTGGTGCTGGTGCTGGTGCTGGTGCTGGTGCTGGTGCTAAAGGTGCTGGTGCTGGTGTTGAATGAGGTGATGGCCATGGGCCGTGTCCTGCTGGCCACGGCCGCCCTCACCGCTGCCCTGATGGCCGCACCACTTCAGGCCCAGACATCGGCCCCCATCAATTCGACCACACCAGCCACCGCCCTCCAGGAGGACGGAGGTGAAACGCCCGGTGCCAGCGGCATGCCCGCAGGCAGTGGTACGCAAAATGTCAATGAGACGCCTGCCGCCAGCAATGGCAGCGGCGCCCCCGCGGGCTGGTGAAACGGAAGACCCCACGCCGAGGCCGTGATGCACACGGCGCGCTTCCGGGCACTGGCGCACGAGCTGACGCTGTCTGGTGTGCCCAGAACCAGACGCTGCTGGATTCGCACGCCGACCTGGCGAAGGACCTGCGGCTGGAGGTGGTGCGGCTGATCGACCGGGGTCTGGATGACCGGCAGATCAAGGACTATCTGGTGGACCGTTATGGCGAGTTCGTGCTGTACCGGCCCAACTGGTCGTGGCAGAACAGCATCCTCTGGGCAGGTCCCGGCCGTGATGCTGCTGGCCGCCGGCGCCGGTATCTGGCGGCTGACCCGCCGGCGCCGGCTGGCGGCGGATGAGGGTGATGAAGTGGACGACACTGGCGACACGCTGGACGGAGCCAAAAGCGCCAGCGATGATGTCGATGACGACGAGCCTACTCCCCTGTCCGCCGAGGAGGCCCTGCGACGGGTGGATGCACAGCTGGCTGCAACGGACTCCGGCGACCGGGAGCGGCCCTCGCGCTGACGTCCTCACGCCCCCCGCACCGCACTCAAAACCTCCGCCGCACGCCTCGTACGTTGCACGCAACGCATCTCTACAGCGCGCATTCCATAGAGCACATCTCATCGCACGCGTCACACGGAACGCACTGCAAGGCGCAGCGTGCGCCATGGTCCCAGAAATCACCCGGGCAGCACGCCGCAACGCAGCACCCGCCCCGATTGGCCACCGGTCGCCAGATGGCGTATCGTTGGCGGATCAGGATCCAACGGGGATGCACCATGAATGATGCGCCGCACAGCTCCCTTCAGCCCTTTGCCCGGCTGACACCCAACACGGTACTGGCCGCGCTGGAAGAGATCGGTCTGCGTTGCGACGAGCCGGCTGCAGGCCCTCAACAGTTTTCGAGAACCGGGTGTATCTGGTGGGGCTGGAAGATGGGGACAGCCGGGTGGCCAGTTCTACCGCCCCGACCGCTGGGGCCGCAACCAGCTGCTGGAAGACACGCCTTTGCCCACGAGATCGCCGCCGCCGAGATTCCCGCTGGCCGCCCCGCTGCATCGCGCACGCTGATGGCCCCCGAGCGACATGACTCCGGCCGGCACGAAAACGCTGGCACTGCAGCCAGCGCTTCCTCCTGGAAGAGCCTTCCGGCACCGGGCAACCTCTCCACCAGACAGTCTCCCCTCACCAGGCAACATCCCCACACCAGACAGCCCCCTGGCCGACACGCTCTTCGAGAGCCATGGCTTCTACGTGGCGGTCTCACCGGCGCCAGGGCGGACGGGTGCCCGAGCTGGACAACATCCACCAGGGGCCGGCCATGCGGGAACGGATCGGGCAGTTCATTGCCCGCATCCACCAGGTGGGCGCCCGGCGCGGTTTCGTGCACCGGCTGCCGCTGGACGTGGAGCGTGCCGGCTGGGCCTCCATCGAACGGGTGACCGGCTGCCCGTGGCTGCCGCCCGAGGTGCGCCACCACTGGGAAACGCTGGCGCGGCGCTGCTGCGGCTGGCCGAACGGCGGCTGCATCCGTCGCTGCACCAGCCCGGGGTGGCCGACTTCACGCAGATCCGCCTGCATGGCGACTGTCATCTGGGCAACCTGCTGTGGACGGAGGCCCATGGCCCGCACTTCGTGGATCTGGACGACTGCTGCAGCGGCCCAGCCATGCAGGATCTGTGGATGATTGCCGATGCGGCCGGCCAGCAGGGATGCCGAGGCCGACGGCAGCAACGCGGTTTCGCAGGCCATGCAGGAACTGCTGGCCGGTTACGAGCTGATCCGCCCGTTCGAACGGCGTGAACTGGCGCTGGTGGAACCACTGCGGACGCTGCGCATCATCCGCCACAGCGCCTGGCTGGCCGAGCGCTGGGAAGACCCGGCCTTCCCGGCGGCCTTTCCGTGGTTCGGCTCGGTGCGCTACTGGCAGGGGCAGATCATCCAGCCTGCAGGAGCAGCTGGCCCAGCTGCAGGCAGGGCTCTGAGCACCAGGACCCTCTGCAAAAGTCCTGCGGCACTTTGGTCTCCATGCTCGGGCGATCAGTGCGTTGCCATTTGCCGCCAATAGCCCTGCTATTGCCGCCAAATGGCGCCTTCTGGCTCATCGATCCTGGGCCCGAAGCGCTCGCGAACTTTTTGCAGAGGGTCGAAAAACAGGCGCCCAACCCTGCGGCGAGCGCCCGCGCGTCGCCTGCCGGCGAAACGGCCGTTTCCGGGCATGGCGCGCAGCCGATGCGTTTACTTCGCCTTGTTGGCGGCTTCCTTGAAGGCAGCGCCGGGGGTGAACCTAGGGCACGTTGGCGGCAGCGATCTCGATCTTTTTCGCCGGTACGCGGGTTCAGGCCGGTACGGCCAGCGCGCTTGCTGGCGTGGAAGGTGCCGAAGCCCTGACGTCACACGATCACCGCCGGCGACGGCGTCCATGATGGTATTCATGACCGAGGTCAGCACCCGTTCGGCGGATGCCTTGCTGATGTCGGCGTCGCTGGAGATCTTCTCGATCAGATCACTTTTGTTCATTCATACCTCTGACTGGTTGGCTGTGCCTTGTCATTTCGCCAAACCCGGCGGGCAAACAGGCTGGCGCCATGCGGGCCACCAACGGCCACGGCACCTGCCCGTTGGCGCAGAAAAACGCCGGGCTGCCGCCCAGAAGCGGCAATATGCGCGGATTCTACAGCAGTTCAGGGACCAACGCGCCAAAGCCGGAGGCCAATCTGCCCCGCCCCCGGCCATATCCGTGGCATGTATCGTTCTGCCACATTTTTCAGCAGAAAAGCGCCCCTTTTGCCCGCAGGGGAAAGCCGTCGGCCCGTGATGCGGACCATGGCGCAGACCGGGTCAGCAGGGCTTCAACTCGTGAAAGAACCGATGTCCTGGAAGCCGCACACTGGTCAGGTGCTGGCCGGGATGCTGACCGGGTGTTGACCGGGTGTTGACCAGGGACCGGCTGGGTGCAGGCGAAGACGTTGGGGCGGGTCTGCCCCCCGCGCCTGGAGCGTGAGCGGGGCCACCAGTCCTGTGCCGGTTTCAGCAGAACCCCTATTTGCATGCAACGACAGCCCCATCAGCACGGACCGCCCTGACCGGTCTCCCTGCTGCGGCCTGCCATGACGGCTTTGCACGGACGCAACACAGGCAGACCGCCGGGACATGTCCACCGGTCAGGAACCGAACGGAACGGGGATGAACCATTTATGATGCGCACCCCGACACGGCCGCCCGTACGTGCCATGGACTCGTTCATCACCACGCAGACCCCGGTCGCGTGCTCACGAGCCTCTGCTGCCCAGGCGAGGCTGGCTGCCCTGTCAGGCCCGTCTTTCCCTTCATCCCTGCCATCATCGCGACCTCTCTTCGTCCGCCTGCGACGTTGCGCCCTCCCTGCTCTGATCTCTTTTCCCTGCTGGCCGCCTGCGGCGGGTGGCACGGGCAAGAACCGAACCCGTCACCGACGGCCATGCACAACGCCCTCAGGGCCCCACCGTCACGGCCACAGGCACGACCGGCTGGCACAGAACCTGGGCAGCCCACCGCCGGGTACTGGGCGGCAAGGTGCAGCCGGGCGACACGATCAGCCCGGCCGAATGCTGCGCTGGTCTACGGGCGCACTCCTTCGCCGCTGATTCTGGGCGAGGACCCGCTGCTGGCCGCAGTGGCACCTGTACAACGACGGACTCGCTGCCCGGCACGAAAGGCCGGCGAGGATCTGCACCTGAACGGCATCTGGCGCTGGGGCCGGGGTGAAGAGCGTACGCGTGGCCGTGGTGGACGACGGGCTGGACGTGATTCACGAGACCTGGTGGAAAACGTGGTGCCGGGCGCCAGCCACAGCTATAGCCCATACAACCGCGGCAATGACCGCGCCTCTGCCCTGCCGTGCCAGCCAGACCCACGGAACGGCCGTGGGCGGGCTGATCTGCAGCACCGCGACTTCTCAACGGCACGGGCCTGTCGGGCGTGGCGCCGCTGCCTCGCTGGTGGGCTACAACCCGCTGGCCACCGGCGCCGCCGCCGCGCGATGCTGGACGCGCTGACGCGCGACCCGAAGCTACAATCACATCTACAACAACAGCTGGGGCCAGAGCAACTGGGGCACGTCCAGCACGCCAGCAGCATCAGCGCCTGGCAGGCCCTGCTGGCCAGGGGCTGCGCGAGGCGCAACGGCCGGGGTGCCATCTAGTGTGTTTGCCGCGGGCAATGGCGGCACGTTCGGCGATTTTTCCAACCACGAATCGGGCGTGTCCACCATGGGTACGGTGGGCGTCTGCGCCACCAACTCGCTGGGCAAGCGCGCCTCGTACAGCGAGCCGGGCTCGAACCTGCTGGTGTGCGCCCCCAGTGGCGACTTCCGCAGCGCGGGCCAGCAGACCCCGGCGCAGCTGGGCGCTCCCGAGCACCGGGCTGCAGGCACCCTACAGCACCGATTTCAGCGGCACCTCGCAGCCGCCCCGATGGTGTCGGGCGTGGTGGCCCTGATGCTGCAGGCCAACCCCGCCTGACCTGGCGTGACGTGCGCCTGGTGCTGGCCCGCAGCGCCTGCAGATAGACCCCGACCACAAGGGGCTGGACCCACTGGCGCGGCCTGAACTACAACCACGAGTACGGCTTTTGGCGTGGTGGACGCCGAAGCGGCCGTGACCATGGCCCGCCGCTGGAACAGTGTGGGCGGCAGCGACCAGCAGAAAGGGCGTGGCCCCTATCGCGTCGAGCTGAACCAGCCCATTGCACGGCAGCCATTCCGGCCACCGGTCTGGGCAGTGAACCAGGCGCCTAAGGTGGCATCCAGCACGCCATCCCGTGCCGGCGGACTGTGACATCCGCCATCGAGACACACTTACGTGAAGATGAGCGTGCTGACGCCACGAAGGACGAAGAAGCCTTCGATGCCGGCAGCCTGCAGATGACGCTGACGGCCCCAGCTGGCCAGGTGGCCACGCTGGCCCTGCCGCACCTGTGCTTCGAATCCCCGAGGGCGGCGCCTACCCCAAAACCCACGCCCTGCACCGGGCTGGGCAGCTTCACGCTTTCGGCGTCACCCGCTTCCTGGACCAGCCGGCCCGGATGCAGAAGAACGACCAGTGGACGCCGTCGGTGGTGGACCGCAACACACAGCCCACGGCCAGACCGGCCCGGCTGCGCTACTGGGAGCTGACGCTGTACGGCCGTTGATGCTTGTGGCGGGACTGGCAGCCGCAGGTGTGCGCCCATGCTGGGCACAGGTCAGTCTCCGGGAAAACCTCCGGCCGCCGGAAGATCTCCACCGCTTCGGGCTGTCATCCATTTCCGCCTCCCGCGTTGACGCGACGCACCGGATACGCGCAGAACGCGTACCGGACGCCCGCCGCCCGGTGCGGGCGGGAATCGCCAGCATGCCCCTGCCTGCAGATCAACCATTGCCGGGCAGTTGTTGTGAAGAGCGTACAAAACCGGTGATTTCTGGCCACGCGCCCACACAGTGATCACATGGCGTCACACGGGCGCAGCCCCAATCCGCGACAATGGCATGTTCGCCGTTTTCTGGAGCCTCCATGAACGCTTCCTCCTTCCGTTGCTGACCCCAGAACCGTTTCCCCTTCTGCTGACCGCCCTGCTGGCCGCCTGCAGCGGCAGTGGTGGCAACGGTGATGACGGTGGTTCCAGCAGCAATACGCCCCGCCAGGGCACCCTGCTCAATGGCAGCAGCTGCTCGCTCAAATACTATGCCCAGGCAGCTGCATCCCAGGGCAGCGGCAATGACCCGCTCTTTCCCTCCCAGTGGTACCTGCAGAACACCGGCAGCCTCACCGGCTACAGCGGCATGCGGGCCGCCGAGGATCTGGACGTGACCCGGGTCTGGAACTCGCTCCCGCCCGGGGTGAAGGCATCCGCGTGGCGGTGGTGGACGACGGTCTGGAAGTGACCCACGACGACCTCGCACCCAACGTGGTGGAGGGTGCCAGCTACAACTACATCAGCGACGGCAGCTGGAAGCGCGGTAGCCCCTGGCCCATGCCCTGCGACGCCGGGCAGAGCCACGGCACGAATGTGGCCGGCGTGATCGGTGCCCGCGACAGCAACGGCATCGGCGTGCGCGGCGTGGCCCCGCGGACCAGCCTGGTGGGCTACAACGCCCTGCAGAGCGGCAGCAGTGCCGACGTGCTGGACGCCATGGTGCGCGACCAGGACCAAAGAACCACATCTACAACAACAGCTGGGGCGCCAGCGACGACGGTCTCTTCAATGCGCCGAGTGATGGCGCCACGCGTATACCATCCGCAACGGCCTCGACAACGGCCGCAACAAACTGGGCAGCATCTTCACCTTTGCGCGCCGGCAACGGCGGCGAGCATGGCGACTACTCGGTGCTGGATGGCAACGCAAGCGTGCTGGGCGCCCTGCCCGTCTGCGCCACCGACGCTTCGGGCAAGCGCGCCGTCTACAGCGAACCCGGCCCGAACCTGCTGGTCTGTGCCCCGTCCTCGGGCTCTGGCCAGAAAACCGCCAGCAACCTGCCCAGCGTAAGCACCACCGGGCTGCAGAACGCCTACAGTGACGAATTCAGCGGCACCTCGGCGGCCACGCCGATGATCTCCGGCGTGGTGGCCCTGATGCTGCAGGCCAACCCAATCTGAGCTGGCGTGACGTGCGGCTGATTCTGGCCAAAAACCGCCCGGCAGGTAAACAGCAGCAGCGCTGGCTGGACCAGCTACGAGGGCTACCACTTCAACCACGAATACGGCTTCGGCGTGGCCGACGCGGCCGCTGCCGTGGCCCAGGCGCGCACCTGGCAGAGCGTGGGCGGCAGTCAGACGATGAAGCAGTGCGGCCCCTACAACGTGACCGCCAATACGGGCATCCCCGAGGTCAACCCGGTGACCGACAGCCAGCTAGCCAACCCCTTCCAGAACCCCGCCAGCCTGAACCAGCCGGTGACCGAGCGGCATCACCTCCAGCGTCAGCCCGTCCACCTGCACACTGAACCACATCGAGCACATCGATGTAACCGTCACGGCCACCACATGCGGCTGGCACCGGGGACCACCCCAACCCGGGTGACCTGCAGATGACGCTGACCAGCCCCAGTGGCCAGACCAGCACGCTGACCGTACCGCACCAGTGCTATTACGTCACCAACACCTCCCGAACTGCCCAACGCCCGCAGCGGCCTGAAGAACTTCACCTTCGGCCTGAGCCGCCACATGGAAGAACCCGTGGTGGCCACCTCCGGCAGCAACACCTGGACACTGGGCGTTGCCGACCGTCGCGCAGGCAATACCGGCCGGCTGGGCAACTGGTCCATCACCTTCTACGGCCGGTGACAATCCCCCACAATCACACCCTTTCTGCCCACGGAAGACACTCACCCATCATGCGCAAGAACACCCTGATCCAGACCCTGGCCATCGGCCTGTCCGCCCTGTTCTGGGCCTGTCGTCCGTGCAGGCGGCCGATACCGGCGTCGTCCAGCTGATCGGCTCCCGACAGCACGGTGCGCAGCTTCCGAGATCGACACCGCCCACGTGGTGCCGGTTCGGCAGCCGCACCCAGGTACGCAAGGCCAGCACGGCCGAGGCCAAACAGCTGAAAAGCCTGAAGGCCACCAAGGGCACGCTCAAGAGCAGCAGCAGCACCACCGTGTCACCGGTACTGCGTGATTCGGCCGGCCGCAGCTATGGCCTCGCCCGGCGGCCTGATCGTGACGCTGAGGCCGACGTCTCCGAGGCCGAGGCCGTGCCCAGCTGGAGCTGCCGGCCTGACGCCGGACCGCATGATCACCCCGCGCGTCTGGGTGGCCAAAAGCCCGGCGGGTCTGGAAACCATCGAGATGGCCAACCAGGCCAACGCAAAAGGCATATTTGCGGACGTGAGCCCGAACTGGTGGACCAGGCGGGCGCTGGAAATAATGGAAGGCGCTGAAACTGCCACGCCTCCCCGGGAGAGCCCCCTAGGGCACCACCCGGGGTGGGTACAAAAATGGCTGCAGCGAAAAAGACCCAGCCAAACAGGCCCGCCACCGGCCATACATGACTCCGGCGCACGGATGTCGGGCTGATCAGGCGCTTCTGCGACACAATCGCATGACAGGCCCGGATGGGCACCGGTTTTTCCGGTATGCATCCGGGCTTTTTCCTGCGCGGCACGCGTCCCGGCCCTGTTCATCGCCGCAGAAGGAAACATCGACCGCAGCCTGCCCCTGCTCATCACGGCAGAAGGGAACATCGATCCCCTGCCCCGACAGGAAAGGCATTTCGCGCGCCGTCTCCACAGAAGAAATGCATCGGTCACGCTTCATCCCTGCAAATTTCACGGGCACACCGGATTTTGCCAAAGGTTCACGCACCCGGCGCCCGCCTGCCCGCCCGCAAAACTCAACCGCCCGTCAACCTCCCTCGGCCCAAACTGATGCCATGAAGCAACGGCGTTGCTAGAGTGCCGCATTGTCGCGTGCAAACCCGTTTTGCACCGAACCTTTTGCGGAATGCCAGCCTCGCCATGAAACTGAAGCACCTGCCCAGGTCGTACCTGTCTGCCCCCCGCTGCGACGCTGCTGGCTGCCTGCGGCGGCGGAGCCGGTGGTGGTACCAGCCCGGCCAACCTGTTCCCGGATAACGGCAGCCAGCCGGGTGCCTCGTCCCTTCAGCCGGCCAGAGGTGCCACACAGGCTGACTCGCAGATCACACGGCCGGGTGACCATGGCAATGCGGCCGGCACCGGCAATACCACCAACACCGGCAACGCGGGAAGCGGCACCAGCACAAACACGGGCACGGGTACCGGCACTGGCACGAATATCAGCAATGCCAGCAGTGGCGGAACCACCTCTGCTGCGGCGGCAACGGAGCAGGCAACAACACGGCAACACCAGCCGGTCCGCTGAAGGTGAGCCCGAAGGACTGCCCTGCTGCAGTACGAAGTGGACAGCTCCCAGCGCAGGGCCGAAAGGCGCCGGTGCCGACCCGCAGGAATTCCTGCAGTGGCACCTGAAGAACACCGGGAGCCTGACGGACTACGCTGGCATGAAGAGCGAGAAGATCTGCGGGTGACGGGCGCGTGGAATCAGGGCGTCGATGGGCACGGCGTGCGCGTGGCGGTGATCGATGACGCGCTGCTGCTGATGCACGAGGACCTGCGGGCCAACGTGGTGCCCGGCAGCCACTAACTACCGCAAGGCGGCCAATGGCACCTCCGACGGCCATGCTGATTATCCGGTGCCCTGCACGAGCGAAGAAGCACACGGCACCTCGGTGGCCGGCGTCATTGCCGCCCGCAACGGCAACGGTGTGGCATGGTAGGCGGGCCCTACCATGCCAGCCTGGTGGGTCTGAATGCCATGGTGACCGAACAGGAAGCCGACAGCTGGACGCCCTTGTCCGGGATCTGGACAAGAACCATATCTACAGCAACAGCTGGGGCAATCAGGACTGGGGCACTTCTTTGGCTACGTGAAAATGCCTCTGCACACCGGGATGCGCTGGAACGGGGCTGAGCACCGGACGGGGCGGTCTGGGCAGCATCTACGTGTTTGCCGGCGGCAACGGTGCAGACAAGGAGATTATTCCCTCCTGGACGGTTATGTGGGTGAACGGGGTGGTTACCGTATGTGCCACCAATGCTGCCGGGCGAACGGGCCTTCTACAGCGAACGCGGCCCCAACCTGACGGTGTGCGCCCCTCGGCCGAAGCCAGTGAAGGCACCACCCCTGCCCGGCGTGGCTACGACCACCGTCGGAACCGACAACGAAGAGGAAGGCACGAAAAGGTACCGACCTGAATCTCTGCACCGATACCTTCAACGGCACCTCGGCGGCCGCACCGATGGTGTCGGGCGTGGTGGCGTTGATGCTGCAGGCCAATTCGAAAACTGACCTGGCGCGACGTGCCGCTGATTCTGGCCCGTACCGCCCGCAAGGTGGATGAAGAAAACGGCCAGTGGAAGGATTACAGCAGTCCCATCCGCGCCGCCAGCAATGCCTGGAACACGCTGCACTACAGTCACAGCTACGGCTTCGGCGTGGCGAATGCCGAAGATGCCGTGAAGCTGGCCCGTAACTGGCAGAGCGTGGGCGGCGGCAGCACCCAGAAAACATGTGTGGTGCGTTCGGTGAGCGTCAACCAGCCCATTCCGGAAGCCGGCACCTTCGGTACCAACCGTGACAAGGGTCAGGGACTGGACGGGACGGCACGACTGCAGCTGCTGGCCGTCACCGAGGCCCTGGACCACAGCCAGGCCGTGACCGATGGCATCAGCTCGACGGCAGAGGTGGACAGCACCTGCGCCATTCGCCACATCGAACACATCGATGTGAAGGTGAATCACGGACGATGCAGGATCGGGCCAGCACCCCAGCATGGGTGACCTGCAGATGACACTCCAAAGCCCGCTGGGCACGGTGAGTACGCTGACCGTTCCGCACGCCTGCCAGTCACCCTATCTGAAAAAGGATGGTACGCAGGGCATCGTCACATCCCTCTGCAATGAACCGGGCGACGGTTTCCAGTACGGCGTGCGCCGCTCACCTGGAAGAACCGGTGGCCAGTGGCAGCAACCGCACCTGGACGCTCTCGGTGGTCGACCGCGTAACGGGCCATACCGGCCGGCTGAAGGACTGGAGCATCACCTTCTACGGCCGCTGAACACCTGACGGCACGGTCTGCTGTGCACACCAGCCCGCTGCCCGTCTGTGAATTCCTTTTGCGCCTTTCTGTCTCCCTCCGCTCTGCCCGCAGTTTTCCGGGCGGACACGCTGCCCGTCCATCATGAAAAAGACACATCTTACCCACACCCTGCCCTGGGGCCTCTCCACACTGGCGCTGAGCGCCTGTGGCGGTGGAGGCGGTGACGACGGAGCATCGAGATTACGGGTGCTGCAGGTGGGGGATCTGGTGATCGAAAGACCCGCCGATGGCGCGCCTGCCCTCGTTTCTCGCGCCTCCACGCCAGTAGCACACATCACCAGTAATACGCTCGCGAATGATCTTCCCACAACAAACACGACACCGGAACGGCCGGCCGCTGGAAAACCGGCAGCGGGAACGACGGGCTCGGCCACACCAATGGCCGGAACCACGCCAACAGTCGGAACCATAACCGCAACGGCGAACACCCCCACTCCCGGAACAGCCCCGGGCACGAGCGGCACCGGTCGCCCCCGGGCGCGGCAGCCTCTACCCAGACGGACACGACCACCACGGGCGCGGCTCTGCCAGACCCGGCCAGGTTCTGCCGCTGCGCAGTCCTCCACCACCAGTACGCTGAAGCCGGGGGACCGATCAGCAGCACCAGCTGCAGCCTCGAAATACACGCTGCCCAGCCCCAACCGGACCATCAAGGCCGGCACCGACCCGCGCCCTGACCGAAGCATGGCATCTGGAAAACCATGGCAACCTGTACAGACGGGCGGGTATGGTGGCCGGCGAGGACCCGCGCATCAGCCAGTATGGAATATGGGCTACCGGGGTCAGGGGCATTCGCGTGGCCGTGCTGGATGACGGGCTGGAAGTGACACACGAAAGACCTGGGCCCCGAACGTCGTACCCGGCAGCCACAATTACCGGAAAAAGGGCGGGTGCGACGGGGCTCCCCCTGTTTCTGCTGGATGTGGGCATGCCAGACCACCGACGGCGAAGACTATCCCATGCCCTGCTCGGAAAAGCGACAGCCACGGCACCGCGGTGGCGGGCATCGTGGCCGCGCGTGATGGCATGGCGTGGGCAGCACCGGCGTGGCGCCCCGCCAGTCTGGTGGGCTACAACATTCTGGCCAGCAACCTGCTGGACGACCAGCTGGGTGCCCTGACCCGCGACATCGACAAAAACCACGTCTACAACAACAGCTGGGGTCCCGATGACAACGGCCAGCCGGGTTTACCCTCCGGCAGCTGGGAACTCTTCAATGCCACCCTGGACAAGGGCCTGAAGCAGGGACGCGAGCAACGTGGTGTGATCTACGTGTTTTCGGGCGGCAATGGTGCGCAGGAGGGGCGATTATGGCTCCCCTGGACGGTCTGGCGTGAGTTCATCGGGGCATAGTCAATGCGGCCTGTGCAACCAACGCAGCCGGCATTCGGGCGCAATACAGTGAACGCGGTGCCGACCTGACGGTGTGCGCCCCCTCGGGCGACCGCAATGATGCCCTGCCCTATCTGCCTGCCACGGTGACCACCGGCCTCAAGAATATCCCACATCGACGACTTTGCCGGCACCTCGGCCACGGCACCGATGGTGTCGGGTGTGATCGCGCTGATGCCGCAGGCGCGACGGAACTGACCTGGCGGGACGTCCGCTGATTCTGGCCCGCACCGCCCGCAAAGGTCGGATGCGGAGAGAAGGCGGCTGGCGCGAGCGTCGCAGCCCATTGGGGCATGGCAACGGCACCTACGACACCCCGCACTACAGCCACAGTTACGGTTTTGGCGTGGCCAATGCCGAAGCGGCAGTGGCGCTGGCCAAAAACTGGCAGAGTGTGGGCGGCAGCGAATCGCTGACGAAATGCGGCCCGGTGAAGGCGAGCGGTGAACAAGACCATTCCGGAAGTGCATATCGTGGCGCAGCAGGCTGTCGATGGGACCCCGAAGGTAAAGCTGGACGGCAGCACGGCAGACCAGTTCTTCAACACGCTGCTGGATCTGGCCGACACGCTGGATTACAACGCCGCCCCCGCAGGGTGGTCTGCAAATCGCCATCCGGTGCGAGCCGGCTGACGTGCATCCAGCACATCGAGCATGTGGATGTGCGGGTGACCACCACCGGCGCCAACGGCGAGCGGCCAGCATCCCAATCATGGGGACCTGCAGATGGCACTGGTCAGTCCGCTGGGCACAGGTGAGCACGCTGATGCTGCTCACCCCTGCACGGGAAGCACGCCGACCGGAAGCGATGACGAGGAGCAGCTGACCCTCTCGACCCTGAGGGCCTGGAGCAATTTTCACTATCGGCGTACGCCGGCATCTGGAAGAGCCGGTGGTCAGTAGCAGCAACCGACCTGGAAGCTGGTGACCCGGACCGGGTGCAGGGGCGGTAACGGCCAGCTGAAGGACTGGGAAATCACGTTCTGGGGGCGTTGAGGCGCGCCTGACCACGTCCCGTCCGTTGGCATACAGCAACGCCACGGGCACATCACCACCTGCCGCACGGGGGCCATTTCAGTCCGGCCGGAAGAACGGCAGGACACATGGGCATGGCCTTCCTTAAGCTGAAGGCACCGTCACGGGGCAGAGCGGGATGCCGGGAGGAGATGAGGGTCTGGCCATCCGCTATCCGCGCGGATGGTTTTCTGACCTTTTTCCTGCGGGGCCGTGCCGTTATCCCTGTGCTGCCCCACCCTTTCCGTGTTTTTCTGCCATGAAGCTGCCAAACAGACCCTGTTGCCCTGGTACGCGCCCTTTCTGCTCTGTCTGCTGGCGAGCTGCGGCGATGGCCCGATTGCGCGCATGGGATGGGCACTCGGCGCACCACTGGTCACGCAACCGGGCGGGACGCTGAGCGCAGCGGCACAGGCAGTCAGACCGGCGATATGATCCGTCAACGAACAATGGCAGCGGTTCCACCGGCTCATCGGACGCTTCCGGACGTACACCACAGAGCGGCACAGGCAGCGTGACCAGTCCGTCGGGTACAGGTTCGAACAGTGGTGCGAATGGTCGAAACAGCGGTAGCAGCGAAGCCAGGATCGAATGGCAGCAGCGCGACGGTACCGGTTCACCCGGCGCAGGCAGCTCGTCGGCCAGCGGCTCGTCTGCTGGCGGAACATCTACTGGAACGCCCCAGGCACACCCAGTGGCACGAGCACGAACGACCCGGACGGTGCGGACGCCGGCAAGCCCCGCCGTCAGGCTGCTGAGTTCGGCCGAGTGCCCCTGCGCTACGAAACAAACCGGCCCGGCCGCGCTGACCGGCGCGGATCCGCTGGCACATCTGCGGTGGTACCTGCACAATGACGGCAGCCAGGCCGGCACGGTGGCCGGCGAAGACCTGCATCTGGGCACGCTGCAGCAGCCGGTACCGGGGCGAACGTGCGCATTGCCGTGGTGGACGACGGCATCGAAATGACGCACGAAGACCTGCGCCAGAACATGGTGCCCAACGGCAGCTACAACTATCTGGCCGAGCTGCCGGACTGGCCCGTGGGCAGCCCATGGGCCGTGCCGTGCACGAAGGACCAGGACCATGGCACGGCCGTGGCCGGCATCATTGCCGCGCGCGACAACAATGGCGTGGGCATTCGCGGTGTGGCGCCCCGGGCGCAGCTGCGCAGTTTCACTGCCATATCGGGCGGAACGGATCTGGACATTCTGGACGCGCTGCAGCGCCATGTGGAGGACACCGACATCTACAGCAACAGCTGGGGTGGTGACGAGACCGGCCAGTACCAGGACGCCCTGCCAAGCCGCGTGGCGCTGTCCGGCGTGATCAATGCAGGACTGAAAAAAGGCCGCAACGGGCTGGGTTCCATTTATGTGTTCTCGGCAGGCAATGGCCACAGCCTGGTGATTACAGCGCCTGCGATGGCAACGTGACCCTGTATGGCGTGATGGCGGCGTGCAGCACGCATGCCGCCGGGGCTGCGCCCACCAGTGAGATGGGGACCGAATCTGCTGGTCTGTGCCCCCGCAGGCAGTCGCGGGAGATGAAGAGGAACGCAAAACGCTGCCGCTGGTGGAAAACCACCCATCTGAACGACACCTACACGGCACGCTTCAGCGATACTCGGCGGCAGCACCCATGGTGTCGGGCGTGGTGGCGCTGATGCTGCAGGCCAACCCGAAGCTGACCTGGCGGGACGTGCCGCTGGTGCTGGCGCAGAGTGCACGCAAGGTGGATGCACAGTCGGCCGGCTGGACGCAATATGGCCCCCTGGCATTATCACCACGCCCATGGCTTTTGGCGTGGCCGATGCGACGGCGGCCGTGGCACTGGCACGCACCTGGCCATCGGTGGGCGGCAGTGACGCGGTGAAGCGCTGCGGCACAGTCACGCACGAGGTGGGCCGCAGATTCCGAAATCCACGCCGCTGACCGATTATGACGCGCTGGATGATTTTGCGGAGAAGCTCGACTACAACGCACCGGTTGCCGATGGCATGACCGACAGCATCACGCTGCCCGACGACGGTTCCTGCCCGGCGGGCACCGTGGAACACGTGGAAGTGACGCTGGAAATCACCGACGCCGGCGGCAAGGCGAGACATCCGGATTCCGGCAAGCTGCACGCATTGCGCTGACCAGCCCGAGCGGACGCACGAGCACGCTGGTACTGCCCCACCCCTGCTACGAATACAACGCCCTGGGCGAAAGCGTGCTGGGTACCCTGCGAAGGACTGACGAAATTCAGCATCGGCATCACACGCCACATGGGCGAGCCCTTCTTTACCGGCAACAACCGGAACTGGACGCTGTCGCTGGCCGATCACAGTGCCAGTGCGGGCGGGCAGCTCAGGCGCTGGTCGATTCTGCTGTCCGGCCATTGATCTGAGGCCATTGACCTGTCGGACCATTGACGGCTGCGACAATTTTCCGGACCCTTTGCATGAAAAAACAACGCCCGTCAGATCGTGCTGCATCTGTCCCCTGGCTGCGCTGCTGGCACTGGGCGACCTGCGGGGCGGCGGTGACACCTGCAGACCGTTTCCCCATCGCCGAAGGGAGCAATTGCCAGCAGGGGATGCCCGTCATCGGGGACAGTTCCCTGCAGACAGCGCCCCCGTCACCGAAGACAGCCTCCGGTACGCCCGGGAACCTGGTAACGGTTGACCCAACGCCGGCCCCCAATGGCCCAGCCCCCGGCAGCATGACTGCTGGCAGCACGACAGCGAGCAACACGATGGCCGGCCGCACGGCAGCAGGGAGTGCAATGGCCAGCAGTACAGCCGCCGATATCCCGCCCGTGACCCGCGCCACGGCCATGAGCATGTCCACGAGCCCGGCACGGTCGCGACGGCACGGACCGATTCCCCTCCCCTGCTCCGCCCCATTCACCACCAGCGACCCGCTGCGCGCCCAGCAATGGCACCTGCGCAATACCGGCAGCACGCTGAATGCGGTGGCCGGTGAGGATCTGAACCTGGGCGGGCTGCACCGGCAGTTCCGCGGCGAGGGGCATCCGTCTGGCGGTGGTGGACAACGGGGTGGACGTGCTGCACGACGATCTGCTGCCCAACGTGGTGCCGGGCGCAAGCGCAACTATCTGCCCGAAGGACGGGGCAACGCCCTGCCGCTGCCCGTCACCCCAGTGATGATCATGGCACGGCGGTGGCCGGCATCGTGGCCGCGCAGGGACGACAATGGTCTTGGCGGCGTGGGCGTGGCGCCCCGGGCCGGACTGGTGGCCTACAACGCGCTGGCCCACCAGACGGACGTGAGCCTGCTGGATGCGCTGACACGCGGGACTGGCAGACAACCAGATCTACAGCAACAGCTGGGGGCGCTGGATACGGGCCACTTCGAGCATGTGTCGGCCGGAGACGGGGCGCTGGCCTCGGCACTGGGCCGCGGACTGCGCGAGGGACGCGGCGGCAAGGGGGCCGTGTATGTATTTGCGGGCGGCAATGGCGCGCAGACCGGCGACTATTCGGTGTACGACAGCAACGTCAGCCACTACGGCATGGTGACGGTATGCGCCGTGAATGCGGGGCGGCAGGCGCACGCTGTACAGCGAGGCCGGCCCCAACCTGACGGTATGTGCGCCCTCGGGCGATTCACGCACGGGCTGACGGGGACTGGCAGGCGGGCATTACCACCCTGCTGCCCGGACAGGGCTACCGCGACAATTTCAATGGCACCTCGGCCGCCGTGCCGATGGTGTCCGGGCGTGGTGGCGCTGATGCTGCAGGCCAACCCCAGCCTGACCTGCGCGGGATGTGCCGCTGGTTCTGGCGCACTCGGCCCGGCAGGGTGGATGCCGGCTCGCCGGGATGGCGCAGCCTGCCCGGATCGTCGCTGCGCTATCACCACCACTACGGTTTTGGCGGGGTGGATGCGCGAGGCTGCGGTGAAGCTGGCCCGGCAGTGGTCCAGTGTGGGCGGCAGCGAATCGGTGCGCCAGTGCGGGCCGTACCGGAAGAAGGTGCGCGGCGCCATTCCGGAACGGATTCCGGCCACGACCGGCGCAGCCCCGGACAACACGGACAGCTCCGGAAGCATGGAGGACACCAGGAGCAAAGGCAACGGCGGCATCGACGAGAACGTGGCCGTGCAGGATGGGCTGCTGTCGGCCATCGACATTCCGGCCGACTGCCCCATCCAGCACATCGAGCACGTGGGACGTGCGGATGACGGCCGTGTCGGACAACTACCGGCGCCAGCACCCCGGCCCGGGTGACCTGCGCATCACCCTGACCAGTCCGCTGGGCCAGGTGAGCACGCTAGCCACCGCACGACTGCTACCGGCTGGGCGGCGACGGTTCCCGGCAGGGCACACGCTGCGTGGGACTGAAGCGATTTTCGCTTCGGGCTGCGCCGGCACATGGATGAACCGGCTGCCACCGCCACCAGCCGCAGCTGGACGCTGGGCATGGCCGACCGCCGAACAGGCAACCGCGCAAGCTGTACTGGTGGGAGATCACGCTGTATGGGCGTGAGTGAGCGTTGCATCCCCTCGATAGGGTCGCGGTGCCAGCCGGTCGAGGCGACAGAGCACTGCTGTCGTGGTGCCACTCAACCACGCGACGGGGCACTGCTGTCGTGGTGCCACCCAATCGCGCGACGGGCACTACTGTCGTGGTGCTACCCAGTCACGCGACAGGGCGCACGCGAGCAGGGGTGAGGGCGCACGGGATGTGCAGACGCCTGCCTGCAGGGACTGGCGCACGCGCGCATGCAGTACAGGCACAGCCGGCACGGCTGAGACTGGCATAATGGAGGGAAGCGGGTGCAGCCTGACGGTGCGGCGCCTGCCGCCGGATGTGCGGCCACCGCAGGTGGGCTGAAAGAGCGCATGAACACTGGCTCTGGCCAGTGTGTGCCTGCCCCGGAAGCCCGTGTGCGGGGCGGCAAAAAGGTTCGGCTGGGTCCGCCTGACACCGGGCGTCCATGTACTTCTGCCCGCCGCCCGGTGCGCGGAGGAAAGCGGACCCGCCGAAAAGACCGTGGAAGAACCTCACTGCCCGGGTTGGCGCCAGACAGCTAAATTCTTCGATTAATCATATAGTTATTGCTTCAACCTAGAAATGATCTCACATTTCGGGGTTGCTTCGCAAAGGTGGCGTTTCGCCAACAGTGCAAAACCAACGTTTCCGTGCCGTCCGTCGGGCCGCAACGGCCCGTGATGCTCAAGGGGTTTCATGACCTCATTCGCACGCTCCCCTTGGGCGTGTCATGAACGCTTTTGCCCCCTGCGCTCCCTTTGGACGTGTCATGACCCCGAAAAGGATGGGACGGGCGTGAGGGATGGGCATCCCTGCCCTGCCGCTTTCTTTTCGCCGCTCGCCCGTTTCTTTCCCACTCGCCTACACCTGCCGCGGCTTTTGGTCCAGCCCGGCGAAACGGTTATTCTTTGCGGGTTCAGAACATTTTCCGCACCTGCCCCATGACCAGCACCACAGCCAACCCGCCACCCGTCCCTTCCGGACCCTCGGGTGCCGCCCAGTCCGCAACCCGGTCGCCGCTCACGCTGCACATTCATCAGCCGAAGCCCAGTCACCAATCGCCGCACAGTCTCGGTCGAGGTCCGGTCTTCGGTGGCTGCCCAGCCTGCCTCGCCGGCTGATGCGTCCCTGCCCCAGTCCACCGTGGTGCGCCGCGAGGACTACTGGGCCCCGACTGGCAGGTCGACAGCGTGGTGCTGCATTTCTGCCTGGACGCCGACAATACGGTGGTCACCGCTGCCTGCCAGTACCGTCGTCGCCCGGAGGCGCCGGCCGACGCCCCGCTGCGGCTGGATGGCGAGGCGCTGGAGACCCTGGCGGTGGCGGTGAACGATATCCGCCTGCCCCTCGCCCGAATCGCTGATCCGAGAACGGCCAGCTGGTGCTGCGTGACCTGCCCGAGCATTTCGTGCTGCACGCAGGTGCGTATCCATCCGGCCGCCAATCTGGAGCTGTCCGGGTTGTACGCCACCGCAGGGGACGCTGCTGACCCAGTGCGAGGCACAGGGCTTTCGCCGCATGACCTGGTTCATGGACCGGCCGGACGTGATGAGCACCTTCCGGGTGATCCTGCAGGCACGGCGGGCGGATTATCCGGTGCTGCGTCCAGCGGCAACCTGCTGGCCGATGATGCGCCGGCCGCACGGGAGGCTCGCGCCGCACTGTCGGTGCTACCCTGCGGGCCGACCACGCTGACAGGTACGGCCAGCGCTGGTGGTCGTTCTGGTGGCCCTGGCTGGTTCTGCTGCGATGCGGCCGCCGGTGGTGCTGGTGCGGGTGCTGGAGCTGGTGCTATGCCGGTGCTGGTGCCGGTGCCGAGTGCCGGTGCGACCGCCGGTGCCGGTGCCGGTGCCGGTGCCGGCAGGGATGCTGCAGCCGGTGCCGAATGGCACGAGGTCGTGTGGGGAGGATCCGTTCCGCAAGCCCTGCTACCTGTTTGCGCTGGTGGCCGGGAAGCTGGCAGTGGGCAAAACTCCGCTACCGGCTGGCCTCGGGCGCGAGGTGCTGCTGCAGGTATGGACCAGGCCGGAGGAGATTCCACCGCACCGGCTTTGCGCTGCAGAGCCTGGAAAAAGGCCATCGCCTGGGACGAGCGGCGCTTCGGGCTGGAGCTGGATCTGGACCGGTTCGTGATCGTGGCGGCCCCGGATTTCAACATGGGCGCCATGGAAAACAAGGGTTGAACATCTTCAACGCCAAGTACGTGTTTGCCGATCCGTTCGTGGCCACCGATACCGATTTCGAGTGGATCGAATCGATCATCGGTCACGAGTATTTTCACAACTGGACGGGCAACCGCGTCACCTGCCGCGACTGGTTCCAGCTGACGCTGAAGGAAGGGCTGACGGTATCCGCGACCAGAAATTCACGGCCGACCAGATGGCCGCCGGCGTGGATCCGCAGGCCGCCGGCAGCGTGCGTGCCCTGCAGCGCATGGACAACGTGCGGCTGCTGCGGCAGGTGCAGTTTGCCGAAGATGCTGGCCCGATGCGCCACCCGATCCGCCCGGACAGCTATCAGGCCATCGACAATTTCTACACCGCCACCGTGTACGAAAAAGGCTCGGAGGTGATCCGGATGCTGCAGACGCTGCTGGGCGTGGACGGCTTCCGGCGCGGCATGGACTCTGTATTTCGAGCGGCGATGACGGACGGGCCGTGACCTGCGAAGCCTTCGTGAGCGCCATGGCCGATGCCAACGGGCGCGACCTGCACAGTTCATGCGCTGGTACGGCACGCCGGGCACACCGCGGCTGGTGGTGCGCAGCCAGTGCGACGCCACACTCGAAACGGCTGGTGCTGTCACTGACGCAGCAGCTGCCGGACGCCGACGGCAATCCGGTGACGCCGCCGGCTGAAAAAGGCGCGGTACATTCCGGTGAACGTGGCGCTGCTGGCACGCGGGCTGGTTCTGGCTGGTTCGGCTGGCGCTGCTGGTTCAGCTGGTTCGGCTGCTGGTGTTGCTGGTGTTGCTGGGGCTGCTGGGGCTGCTGGGGCTGCTGGGGCGCAGGGTACGGCCGGTGGCCAGCCGCAGGCGTGCCGCGGCCGGTTCGCGTGCCAGCGGCTGCTGGAACTGAGCCCCTCGCAGGACTTCGTGTTCGAGGGGTGGAAAGCGCCGATGCGCTGGCCCGATCCTGTCGCTGCTGCGCATTTTCAGCGCCGGTGGTGGTGGTTCCGGCAACGGATGCCGATCTGGCCTTCCTGCTGCAGCACGACGACAACCTGTTCAACCGCTGGGAAGCCGGCCAGCAGCTGGCCGAGCGGGCCCTGCTGGCAGCGGCTACGCGGGAGTGCGCCGGCAGCAGATACAGGTATCCCATCCGGCGGCGTCGCGTCCTCCTGCCGATTCGCGGTAACGGGTGTCTCCACTCAGCAGGCGCGCCCTGCCAACGGGTGGCTCCACACCGTCTGCCGGCGCCGCCTGGGACTCCTGCAGGCGCTGGCCGATGCACTGATGGCCTCGCTGCCGGATGCCCGGCTGGACGACGGCCTGCGCCAGCAGATGCTGCTGCTGCCCGACGAGCTGCGCCTGGCCGAGCAGCTCACGCCGCTGGATCCGCAGCGGCTGCGCACGGCGCAATGAGGCCGTGCTCCGCATCGTGCAGCCACTGGTACCGTGGCTGCGGCAGGTCGGCAGAGCGCAGGCACTGGCAGGCGCCGTATTCGCTGGACGTGCCGAAGGTCGGGCAGCGGGCGCTGGGCAACACGGCGCTGCAGCTGCTCACGCTGGCAGGCGCCGACGGCGCGGCCGGACTGGCCCGTGCCCAGTTCGATGGTGCGAACAACCTGACCGACCGTCTGGGTGCCCTGCAGGCGCTGCTGCGCGCCGGGGCCGATGATGCCGAATGGGCGCTGGCCCGCTTCGAGAGGTCTACCGCCACGAAACCCACGTGCTGGACAAATGGTTCACCGCACAGGCCACCATGCACGGCACCCACGAACCCACGCTGGCCCGGGTGGAGAGTGGCTGATGGCGCATCCCGGCTGGGACGCCCAGAATCCGAACAAGGTGCGCGCCCTGCTCTACGCCTTCTTTTCAACAGCAATCTGGCCGAATTCCACCGGCCCGATGGTGAAGGCTACGCCCTGTGGCTGGAGCAGGTACTGCGTCTGGACCGTAGCAACCCACAGGTGGCGGCACGCATGGCGCGTACGCTCAACCGTCACCGCCGTTTCGTCCCGGCACTGGCCGACCGGATGCAGGCCGTCCTTGCCCAGGCCGCACAGGATGCACAGTCCCCGGATGTCCGGGAAGTGATTGCCAAGGAGCTGGAATCATGAAAAAGCACATCAGCCTCACGCGGTACCTCGTGGAGGTGCAGCGCGCAGCGAGGGTCTGATCCCCGGCGAGCTGCGCCTGCTGCTGGAAGTGGTGGCGCGCGCCTGCAAACGCATCAGCCAGGCCGTGCGCAGGGGCGCGCTCACCAACAGCCTGGGCGATGTGGGCACACAGAACGTCCAGGGTGAAAAAGCAGATGAAACTGGACGTGATCGCCAACGACACGCTGCTGGAAAGCAAACCATGGGGTGGCCAGCTGGCGGCCATTGCATCGGAGGAAATGGACCAGCCCTTCACCATTCCCCGACCGTTATCCGAAAGGCGAATTCCTGCTGCTGTTCGACCCGCTGGATGGTTCGTCGAACATCGACATCAATTCGGTGGTGGGCACGATATTTTCGGTGCTGCGTGCACCGGAAGGCGTGAAGGAGCCCTCCGAAAAGGACTTCCTGCGACCGGGCAGCGAGCAGGTGGCCGCCGGCTATGCCATCTACGGCCTCCACCATGCTGGTGATGACGGTGGGCGACGGGGTGGCCACGTTCACGCTGGACCGCGAGATCGGTGCCTGGTACCTGACCGAGCGCGGCTATCGCGTGCCGGAAGCGACGCAGGAGTTTGCCATCAACATGTCGGAACCGCCGGCACTGGTATCCGCCGGTGCGCATACATCGACGAACTGCTGGACGGTAAAAACCGGACCGCGCGGCAGGACTACAACATGCGCTGGATTGCGGCCCTGGTGGTCGAGATTCACCGCATCGCGAACCGCAGTGGCGTACTCATGTGGCCCGGCCGACCTGCGCACGCCCGACCGTCCCGGCCGGCTGCGGCTGCTGTGCGAGGCCAACCCGATGGCCATGCTGATGGAACAGGCCGGCGGTGCCGCCACCGACGGGCGCCAGCGCATTCCTGGACATCCAGCCCACTTCCCTGCACCAGCAGGGTGCCGCTGTTCATCGGGCGAAGAAGAGGGTGGAGCAGGTGACGAAATATCACCTCGAGTCATGATTCGAACCACTGCCTGATGCCTGATCTGCCAGCGGCGTGAGTCGTTTGAATGGTGAAGTATTCCCAAATCGTCTGATGCCCCCGTCAGGTTTCCGCGAACTTCACGAAAGTCCTTGCCCGGCTGGCGCCCAGATTCTGCTGGGCATTGCCGTTTTTCTTGTGGGGGCGCCATTGCGGCGCTGGATCCGGCACGCGGCGACAGCCGCTGGGTGATCGCTGCGGACAGCGTGCTCGCTGGCAGCGCTGGTAGCGGCTGAGCAGGGGCGGCAACGGGTGCCGTGGGCCGGCGCGGTGGGGGCTGGTTCTGCCGATTGGGGTGCAGCCCACGACAATGGGGCTCACCGTGGCTGTGGGTGCTGTGGGGCTGGTTGTGCGGGCGACGTGGGGGTGGATTCGGGAGGGGCACAATGTGAGGATGTCTGATCTCCCGAACATCCTTTTCATGCATTCTGGATGCCCGTATGCTTCGCTGCGCTGGAGGGCGGACATTACTGCCAGCATATGCCCGGCAACCTGATGTGGACCGAACTCTGTCGCATCAGCAAGTAACCGGCGATCACGACCAGATCACCCTCGACACGATAGATCAGAAAATGTCCTCAGGGTTCTTTACACGACCCGAAAACAAGATCTACGTGATCACGACTCAAACGCAAATGCCAAATACGAACCCCTCGCCCTAACCGGGGTTCAGCCTTGCTTCCCCACGCGGAATGGCTGAGCTGACATCCTGAACTGCAATCGTGATCAGTTTTTCTGTAACGGGTCCGGGCAGAAAATTCCAAAAATGCCTGAGACCATTGGAGCGCACCGAAATGTCGATACGCGCTTCGGCAGACAAGCGGTAACGCATTTCCTTATCCCTGTGACCGTATGGCCTCATCGACCTCAGCTTCGATCTGTTCCATGAATGGTCCAGATCTTTGTCTTCTATGTCAGCTACCGGCCAGCCGCAATATCAGCCCAGCCTTTGTCTGCAGCAGCCTTGAGCCTTGTGGAGGATTCAGCGACTTTGCCAATGAAATCAACATGACAAGAGAGAGTCATCATCCAATTCAGAGGAAGAGAACGAGGCAAAGCCGAAACGCGGACGCTGCAATGGGCGAGCGCAGATCGGACGAGGCTGGAAGTGCGGGATCTGGGTACCCAGCGGCTGACGAAGAGATCAGTCGCGCGCAGATGCCCGGATGCGCGTCTGAAGAGCACGCCGTCGGGCGAGATCATGCGTCATCTCGGCACAGCGTGATGGGACCAACTCGATTCCGTCCTCGTTCGAGGTGCGATTGGGCCGCGACGAAAAGCAGCGTACCGGATGCTGTCCAACGACCGGGTGGACGTCCAGGCGATCATTTCGCACCTGCAGGCCGCGCGCGTCGCGTGCAACAAAGCGAGGGGCAGATTCTGGTGCTGCGCAAATGATACAACCTCGTTCGGCACGTTTGACTCGGCTGCATCCAGAGGATGTGGGTACGGGCGAGGCTGGCGGGAGCCGAGGGAGGAGACGCGTGATTCTGCGGGATGCTGACGCACGCGGGAGGTCTGGCTCATCACGCAGGATGCGCTGCCTGCTGTGTGCGCTGCGGTTCTGGAACCGGCGGGGAATTCAGCAAGGATCCGGGCGGCAGGCAGGGGCCGCGCGCAAGCGATGTCGAGGACAGGGAAAGTCATCGCTGGGTCGAGGCGCCGCAGGCCACGGCGTCGCTACCGCAGCGGAGATCCGGGCGATGCGCGCATCGCGGATCTGCAACGACATCTACGCGCTGCTTTTACGCGGCGAGGGAAGCTGGGCACACATTTCTGGTGCGCACCGGCACGGATCGCCCGAGCGGGTAACGGCCAGCAGACAGCGGCAGAGAGGCGGCTTTCGACGCGCCGGTCGAGGGCCTGCACCGGGTGTTCTTTCGTGATCGTCGGGGCCATGCGCACGAGGGCGACCATGACGCTGCGTCATCGGCGCTCTGCGGACCACGGCCTCCGCAGGGCACACTGAGCGCCCGAGCTGACGCTGACGGTACTGCACGCCACGGAGCGAGGCGCGCCGCTCAATCGCGACTGAGCTCGAAGCTGATCACGGATCTGCACGGTTCAGTCGCGCGAGACAGCGCCATCGACAGCTGGACTGGTATGCGATGCGCCGGAACATCGAGAGACGTTCTTCAAGGTGATGATCGCTGCGTAAGGCCGAGGACGGCAAGCAGCCAACTTCGCACCGCAGAACGGTTGAGCAACAGTGTGGCGGTGTGTACTGCATTCTGTCATCATGGCGGGCTGATGTGGATGACGATGCCTCAATCGCCTTTGAACCCGAGGCGACCCGAGGGGTGGTGTTCACGGAGCAGGAGATCCGCTCTGGAAGGCGCGTGACGGTACGCCGCTGGAAGAACAAGGTGCCTGAGCCAGAGACGCTGCATGACTGCGTGATCCAGGCGCCTTGCTGGCGGCTATCTCGCCAGAAAGAATGACAGGCACACCGAACGAGGTTATCTCTGGACGATGCGCCGAAGCTTGATGACATCGAAACTGGGAATGGCCCTGCGGATCAAAGATACTGAGAATCACAAACGACGCGACACCACGAATTCGCTCACCTCTTCCTGCGCTGTGCATCCTCCAGGGAACGGCAGCTGGCGCCACCCAGCATTCTGCGTGGCGCTCTGAAAACGACTCCTGACTAGCACAGCAGGCTTTGTTCACGAGCGGATCCTCCCGCTCGGTCAGTTCAACGATGATTGAGTGGCATAAGCAAACTCCGGGAAAACCTGCAGCCAAGGATAGACAAATCCGCGTGATCTGCCAACGATCTCTCGCGTTGACTGCCTGGCAGGTGGTTTCACGGCGACGCCAGAACGCAGTACCTCGTCATCACGCGCGACCAGCCAACGCGTGAAACCGTGAATCCATGACACGCACTATCGCACCGATCCAGCGCCGGTGCACCAGCGGCGTGGTGAACAGCACGGCGATCATGCGGGAGATCCTGCAGCGCGGTGACCATGGCCACGCCCAGTTCGAGGGAGCGGGCAGCAGGGTCATTTCGGCAATGCCGCCGGGCATGAAGCCCAGGATCAGGGGCTGGTGCTCGGCTCGCCGCTGGCGTGCGCGAGACCGCTGCCGACGGCCACCGACAGCGCGATGAAGCAGACGGTGGACAATGCCACGGCCGCCAGCGCAGGCGCGGCGCCGAACGCAGAAAAATCGGGGCGGTACTTTGTCGCCGAAGGACCAGCCAACACCGAACTGGGTCGCCCGGACGAGCCAGGACGGCAGGTCGGTCATGGGGCAGCACGTCCGGCAGGCTGAAGTGAGCCACGACAAGGTTGCAGCCTGCCACGAACAGGAAGGCGCCCAGCATCCAGACATTGGGCAGGCGCACCCGCCTGAAGACCTGAACAGACAGCAGGCTGCCGGCCGTGAGCAGCAGCAGCGTGGGCCAGTGCACCACACGACTGGCTGCGGCGGCTCGCCCGGGCGGCCTCGGCATCGCCACCCCAGAGCCATTGCACGCCGAAGGGAACGATGACGACCACGATCAGCACCCGCATGCTGAGCCGTGGCCACGTGATCGGCCCGGGCACCGGCGCGCTGCGCCATGTTGACGATTTCGCTGGCCGTGCCCACAGCCGAGGCAAACCAGGCGGTACTGCTGTCAACCCCGCCGTAACGGCGGTAAATCCACCAGCCGGCGACAGCCAGAATCTGGGCATGGAACATGCCGAAACAGAATGAGCGCCCAGTGCCCCGCCAGATTGTCGACCACTTCCGGCGTGAAGTAGACCCCCAGCGACAGGCCAATGACCCAGCGGCCGAACTTGTTGAGCGCAGGCGGGCAGCGGGTATCGATGCCCACCACACGGGTGACGGCCGTGGCGGAAGAGCGGCCCCATCAGCCAGGGGCAGTGGCGTGCAGCAGGTTGGCAATGACGCTGCGCCGGTGAGGGCGATGAGGAGGCCTCGGAGGATGCGATGAGGCTAATGCCACGTTTGCTCTGGGCGCAGATGAGAAGCCATTTCCATGGCTTCGTGCGAGTATCCGCCCATCTGACTCAGCATCTCGCATCGATACGATGAGACAAATGACGTGCCTTGGTGTCTCTACCTTTTTCAACGCCTGACGGCACATGATCCCTGCTCGAGGCGAAGGTGCCATAAAGCGAACATTCTCTCCCAGTCTGCCCGCCCCACACTCCCAGGACGTTCAGGGAGCGGCTGATGTCACGCAACGCTGCAAAAATCAGTTCTTTGTACCGAAGGCGTGCGGGTGTTCGAACCGTCTCTCTGACTCGCTCGAGAATGTCCAGGACATCATTCTGGGGCACTCGACGAAGACGGTAGCGCATGTCGCATCATCCTGCGCCTTGACACGACGCCCAGCCTCTTCACTGAGCTCGCGTCAAAAATCATGCAGCTCGTGTTCTTCCAGATCGACGTACCGGCCTTCGGCTATGTCCTCCCAGCCCTTGTCGACAGCCGCCTTGATCGCCCGCTTTCGGGCTTCCTGTTCAGTTCGGGGCTCTCGATGAGCCGCAGCGCGCTTCCACGACCTCGCCAGCGTTCCGGTAATGCCCGGACTGCACAAGGCCTTCCACCAGACGGTCATGCTGCTCGGTCGGTACGACACTTTGCGGTGGCATGATCCATGACTCCCAAAAAGAAACATCAGACAAGAATAGCCAGGCGTTGGTCTGCTGTGCCAACCGGAGTTACCGGCAAGCGCTCGAGCCGGCACAGGTGCATGGCCCATGGCACAGACCAACCAGGTCATTCTGGGCCAGGAGAACTTTTTCCTGGTCACTGCAGCCGGAACACCTCTTCCAGCGTCCGTGCCGTCAGGATGCTGTCGGTCGCGATCCAGTTCGCCCTGCGTGGCACCCTGCAGCCGGGCTTCGGTGGCTTTGTCGAGTGTGCCGAAGCGGCGGGTCAGCAACCGGATCAGTGTTTTCAGCTGGCCATCGATGCGGCCCTCTTCGTACCAGCGCGCTGTCAGTTGGTCTCATGCGTTGTTTCTCCTGTGGGTATTGCTGCCCGAGCAGTTGCCGTTCCTCGGTGTTCAGTGTCAGATAGAGTTCCATGATGCCCCGCTGCTCAGAGCGTACTTCAGCGCAGCAGCACGCCAATCGCCCTGCCCGCCGCCGCCAGCCCCATGCTGGCCGTCACGGTGAGCCAGCGAGCCGTAGCCCGCACAGGCCAGCGGCATGCCACCGCCTGCCCTGCGGGACGGGTGCCCGCTACCTGTTCTGGCGAGTAGATGGCGGTGACACCAAAGCGGGGCGGCCCGTCAGAGACGCGCTTCTTCCTGTGAGATGCCGACGGGACACGGGAGCAGGCGCTGCCACGGATGCCGCTGGTGCAGAACCTGCCAGCCCGCTGGTGCCGCCACCACCAGTCACACAGCCGCACCGACCGCACCAGCGCACCAGCCACGCCAGCCGCATCAGCCACGCCAGCTGCACCAGCTGCATCAGCTGTGCCGGGCACACCGGGTGCAGCGGCAGCTCGCACTTCCCCCGGCAGCAGCACCATGCAGATCGGGCACGGCTGCCTTCACCGTCCCGTCGGCCCGTACGAAGCCGTGCCGCCGCTGCCGCAGGCGAGGCACGCACGCCGAGAGCAGTGCGTCGCCGGTGGTGCGGGCCAGGTCATCGGCACGCAGCTGCAGGGTCGGTACGGCCACCCGCGGCGCCGCAGACGACGACGGGCTTTTTGCTGGCTACGACACCAGGCTATCAGCGAAGCCTTGGCGGCCACGGCGTCGATGGCGTCGATGACGATGTCGGCACCGGCCGGAATCAGCGCGTCTTCGGTGCCGGGTTCGACGAAAATCGTCCACCAGGTGCAGGGTGATGTCCGGCGAGATGTCGCGGATGCGGGCAGCCATGGCCTCGACCTTGGCAGCACCCAGCGCGTGCTGGTCAGTGCGTGAACCTGGCGGTTGATGTTGGATTCGGCCACGTGGTCGAGATCGATCAGCGTGAGGGTGCCAACGCCGCTGCGGGCCACGCGCCTCTGCAGCCCAGGAACCGACACCGCCGATGCCGATGACCACGGCGTGCGACTGCCACAGGCGCTCGCTTCCTCACTGCCGTAGACACGGCTGACGGAGGAGAAGCGGCGGTCGGCAGGGTCAACAACGCCACAGGCTGGAGATGATGCCGCCTGTTCCTGTTCTGGGGTCAAGTGATTCGCTGGCGTACGGGTCGGCTGAGCATCAGAATCCCCGCGATGACGATGGCGGTACCGACGAGCTGCAGCGTTCGCACCGGTTCACCGAGGACCAGGCGCCCAGTGCGATGGTCCAGACGGGGCCGATCATGCCGATCTGGGCAGTAGTGCCGGCACCGAGGCGGCCGACGGCCATCATGGTGAGGGTGATGGGCATGACAGTGCAGAAGACGGCGTTGATGGCCGACGGGGGCCTGTCACCTGCCAGGGCTGGTGGAACATGGGCGAGGCCGCCGCTGAGCAGGGCCTGGCCCGATGCAAAAACACGCTGGCCACCAGGCTGGCCCAGGCGGTGAGGCGGATGGCACCGAGGCGGCGTACGACCTCACCGCTGGTGGTGAGGTAGAGCGAATAGCTGAGGCCACTGCAGAGCACGAGAATGGCGCCCAGCAGCAGATCCTTGCGGGCACCGACATCCATGTCGATGTCATGCGGGGAAGACGAGAAACACACCGAGGTAGCTGACCGCCAGGGCGGCCCACTGCAGGGCGGCCACGCGCCGGCCCAGCCAGAACACCGAGATGAGCAGCACGAAGGTGGGGCCGAGGTACAGGATGACCCGCTCCAGCCCCACCGACACGTATTTGAGCCCCAGAGTCCAGATAGCTGGCCAGGTAGTAGCCGGAAAAACCCAGAAGAGCACCTTGCGGGACATCGCCGGCGCGCCACGGTGAGGGCTGGCCTTCTGCTGCGGCCCGCTGGCGTGCGACCGGGCCGTCGGTGCACCAGGCGATCAGCGCAAACAGCGGCCCGGCCCAGAGCATGCGCAGGCCGAGGAAGGTTTCGGTGTCGATGGGGTAGCGGTAGCCCAGCTTGACGACGATGGCCTTGCCGGCAAACAGCATAGCCCCCAGTACGCCGTACAGCAGGGCGATCCAGTCGAAACGTGCGGGTTTCGACGGGACCAGCTGTTCATCCGGAGCACTGGCCCCCTGTCCGGCGCCGGTCTGCATCAGCGCTTCTTGCCGGTGAGCGAAACCGAGGATGCCGCGTACCAGCTGGCGGCCGACCTGCGAGCCGACGGAGCGGGCCATGCTCTTGGCGGCCGATTCGAGCACGGAGTCGTTGCGGCTGCTGCGGGCACGACTGCCGGTGGCGCCGCCCAGCAGGCTGCCGAGCACGTCGGAGAAAGAAGCCGCCGGACTCCTCCGGCTGCGGCTGGGCCGGGGTGGGCGCGGCGCGGCCGCGCTGCTGGCGCCGGGACGTCGGCTGGCGGCGGATCCGGCGCCGGTCTGAGCACCGGCGTGACCGAAAGTCCGGCACCGCCTCCCGAAGCACCCGCCCTGACCGCCGGCCTGGGCCGCACCAGCACGGCCTGCCGTACCACCATGATTGCCCCAGCCGTCCATGTCGCCAGCACCCGCAGAACCACCGCGCACTGGCCGCAGAACCAGCGGCACCACCCGTGGAACCGCCTGCGTCACGCCCTGCTGCACCACTGGCTCCCGGCTGCTGCGCCCGTTCCGGAAGCGCCTCCGTTCTGGCCTTCGCCGTACCAGCTGCCGCCGGATGCTGCCGAGCCTTTGTGCTGGTGGCACCGGCCCCTGCCCCACCGGCCGCCCGGTCACGCAGCACTTCGAAGGCGGATTCGGTCGATGGCCTCTTCGTAGACGCCGGCCACCGGGGAATCCTTCAGCAGGGCGGCGCGCTCTTCGGCCGTGGCCGGGCCGATGCGGGAGGCCGGGGTGGCAATCCAGACACGCTGGACCATGGCCGGGGTCCCCTTGGCATCGAGGAAGGAGACCGGGCCTCGCCCACGCCCAGCTCGCCGATGGCCTGCTCGGTGTTGAGGGCCGGGTTGGCGCGCATGGTTTCGGCGGCGGTGCGCACGGCCTTCTGGTCGCGCGGGGTGAAGGCGCGCAGGGCATGCTGGACGCGGTTGCCCAGCTGTCCCAGTACGCTGTCGGGCACGTCCAGCGGGTTCTGGGTGATGAAATAGACGCCCACGCCCTTGGAACGGATCAGGCGCACGACCTGTTCGATCTTGTCGAGCAGTGCCTTCGGGGCGCCGTCGAACAGCAGGTGGGCCTCGTCGAAGAAGAACACCATTTTGGGTTTGGGCAGGTCGCCCACTTCGGGCAGCTGTTCGAAGAGTTCGGCCAGCAGCCAGAGCAGGAAGGTGCCATAGAGGCGCGGGGCATTCATCAGCTGGTCGGCCATCAGCACGTTGATGTAACCACGGCCGTCCGGTGCGGTGCGCATCATGTCGGAGAGCTTCAGCATGGGCTCGCCGAAGAAGCGCTCGGCGCCCTGCTGTTCCAGCGTGAGCAGGTTGCGCTGGATGGCACCGACGGAGGCGCTGGAGACGTTGCCGTACTGGTTGGTGAACTGTTTGGCATTTTCACCGATGAACTGCAGCATGGCGCGCAGGTCCTTGCTGTCGAGCAGCAGCAGGCCATTGTCGTCGGCCACCTTGAAGGTGAGGTTGAGCACGCCTTCCTGGGTTTTCGTTCAGGCCCATCATGCGGGCCAGCAGCAGTGGTCCCATGTCGGAGACGGTGGCACGCACGGGATGCCCCTGTTTGCCGAAGACATCCTAGCAGCATGACGGGAAAGCCGGTGAACTGCGGCGTGGCAGTTTGTGTTCTTCCAGCCGGGCCTGCAGTTTGGGACTCATCTGGCCGGGCTGGCTGATGCCGGTGAGATCACCCTTCACGTCGGCCATGAAGACCGGCACGCCGATGGTGGAGAACTGTTCGGGCCAGGCGCTGCAGGGTGACGGTCTTGCCGGTGCCGGTGGCGCCGGTGATGAGGCCGTGGCGGTTGCCCAGGGCCGGCAGCAGGCCGGCTTCGATGGTGTCGTTCTTGCCGATCAGCAGGGGAGGAAGCGCGTCGGACATCAGGAAAACTCCGGAAAATGGAAAGCGGACAGGGCGGTTGGCCAGAAGGCGGGAGGCGCGCCGGCCGCAACGGGCGGGGGCATGAGCAGACCGCAGATGGGCAGGCCGCGCAGCTCCGCGTGCAGCCCGTTGCGCTGCCGGCTGCGGTGCATGGTACGGCCACTGGCGGCACGGCCAGCCACGGGCGCCGAACGGCATGAATGACCCGCCGAATGGTAAAATGGTCGTTTACTCTGGCCATCTTAGACCAGAGTGTACACAAGGGAGCCTCTGCAAAAGTCGTGCGGCACTTTGGTCTCCATGCCCGGGCGATCCAGTGCCCAAAGCGCTCAGCAGACTCTTTGCAGAGGCTCCCAAGCGGGCCGGGCGCTGGCCTGGGCCGCGCTTACGGTTGTAGATCTTTGTAGAACCCGGCAGGCCGCCTGGGGTGGAGTCCCGCCCGGGATGCTGGCAGCTGCCTCCCCAGAGGATTCAGGCATGGCAGGCCATTCCAAGTGGGCCAACATTCAACACCGCAAGGGCCGTCAGGATGCCAAGCGCGGTGCGCTCTTCACCCGGCTGATCAAGAGATCACCGTGGCCGCCAAGATGGGCGGCGGCGACCCGACGATGAACCCGCGGCTGCGGCTGGCCGTCGGAAAAGGCGGCTGACGGCAACATGCCGAAGGACACGGTGCAGCGGGCCATCCAGCGTGGTACCGGCGGCCTGGAAGGGCGTGAACCACGAAGAAATTCGTTACGAGGGTTACGGCATTGCCGGCGCCGCAGTGATCATCGACTGCCCGACCGACAACCGCACCCGTACAGTGGCCGATGTGCGCCACGCACTCACCAAGCATGGCGGCAACCTGGGCACCGACGGTTCGGTGGCCTTCCAGTTCACACACTGCGGCCAGCTGGTGCGCCCCGGCACCGACTGAAGACAGGCTGATGGAAGTGGGGCTGGAAGCGGTGCCCAGGACATCGTCACCAACGACGATGGTTCCATCGAGGTAATCACCGAGCTGGTGATTTTCATGGCTCGTCAAGACGGCGCTGGAAGCGGCGTGGCCTGAAGGCCGAGGTGGCCGAGATCACCATGAAGGCGCAGAACGAGCTGGAGCTGACCGGTGACGACGCCACGAAGATGCAGAAGATCCTCGATGCACTCGACAACGTGGACGACGTGCAGCGGGTTCTATACCAACGCAGTCTTCTAAACGAAGACTGATTCCACGGCCCTGTGCGTCCAGCGGCGCTGCAGCCCCTCCAGCGTGCAGCCTCAACTCAATCCGGAGCAATACTGATGACAGCCCAGAAACGGTGCCTGGTGGTGGGTGGCGGTGGACGTGAACACGCCATCGCGCTGGCCCTGGCACGCTCGCATGCGTTCGAAACGGTGTTCGTGGCGCCCGGCAATGCCGGTACGGCGCTCGAGCCCGGCATGCGCAACCTGCCGGTGGGCAATATCGGTGCGCTGGCGCTGCTTTGCCGAGCGCGAGCAGCTGGCCTTCACCGTGGTGGGCCCCGAGGCCCCACTGGCCGAGGGGCTGGTAGACCACTGCAGCAGGCGCGGGCTGCCGGTGTTCCGGCCCCACCCGGGCGGCGGCCCGGCGCTGGAAGCCTCGAAGGATTTTGCCAAGGCCTTCATGAAGCGGCACGGGATACCCACCGCCGCCTACGAGACCTTCACCGATCCGGCGGCCGCCAAAGCCTACATCGCCAGCAGGGCGCGCCCATCGTGGTAAAGGCCGACGGGCTGGCGGCCGGCAAGGGCGTGGTGGTGGCGCAAACGGTCGAGGAGGCCCATGCGGCCGTCGACCAGTTCCTGTCCGACGCCTTCACCGGCGGCAGCAAAAAGGCATCCACGGCCGCAAGGGCGTATCCGGCAGGCTGGCCGGCAAGACATCCGGCGATGCCGATTCGGCCCGGGTGGTGGTGGAAGCCTTCCTGACGGGCGAGGAAGCCAGCTTCATCGTGATGGCCGACGGCCAGAACGTGCTGGCGCTGGCCACCAGCCAGGACCACAAGCGGCTGCTCAATGGCGACCAGGGCCCGAACACGGGCGGCATGGGCGCTCTATTCGCCGGCTCCGGTCATCACCCCGACATCCATGCCCGCACGCTGCGCGAGATCATCCCTGCCGACCATCCGCGGCATGGCGGCCGAGGGCACGCCGTTCACGGGCTTTCTGTATGCGGGCCCGATGATCGGCCGACGGCAGCCTGAACACGCTGGAATTCAACTGCCGGCTGGGCGACCCCGAGACGCAGGCCATCCTGAGCCGTCTCAGAACGCCGCTGGGCACGCTCATCCAGGCCGGCATCGAGGGCCGGCTGGACCAGGTGGAGGCCGAATGGGACCGGCGCAGCGCCCTGTGCGTGGTGCTGGCATCGGCCGGCTATCCGGGCAAGCCGGAGCTGGGCGATGTGATCACCGGCTATCCGGCCGACGGCAATGCCGGGGATGACCTGTTCGTCTATCACGCCGGCACGAAGCGCCAGGGCGATGACATCGTCACCAGCGGCGGCCGGGTGCTGGGCGTGACCGGGCTGGGCGATTCGCTCAAGATGGCGCATGCCCGCGCCTACGAAGGGTGCGGGTCATTCATTTCAACGGCATGCAGTATCGCAGTGACATCGGCCACCGCGACTTCCTGGCGGCCGGATCTGACAGGACACGCCATGAACAGCAGCACGACATCCTCCGCGTCCGGCACGCCGGCGCATGCAGCCACGGCAGACGGACCGGGCAGCGCCCAATACGGCCGGCATGGGCGATGCCAGGGCCACACTGCCGCGGCGACGGCAGCCCCTACCACCTCCCCGCCCAGCACGACGCCATTGCCGCCTGGTTTGCCGGGCTGCAGGCCCGCATCGTGGCGGGGCTGGAGGGCGGACGGCAGCACCTTCCTGCGTGATGCCTGGCAGCGCGAACCGGATTCGCCCACCCAGGGGCGCGGCATCAGCTGCGTGATCGACGACAGCCACGTGCTGGAGCGCGGCGGCGTGATGTTCTCCGACGTGGAAGTGGCCCAGATGCCGCCCACGGCCACCGCCCACCGCAAGGAACTGGCCGGTTGCAAGGCCCGCGCCACCGGGGTGTCGCTGGTGCTGCATCCCGCGCAACCCCTACGTGCCCACGGTGCACATGAACGTGCGCTTCTTCCGTGCCATGGCCCCCACGCCCGACGAACAGGACGTGGTGGTTCGGTGGCGGCATGGACCTCACGCCCTACTACGGCGAAGTAGGAAGATGCCCGGCATTTTCACCAGACCTGTTTCGATGCGCTGCAACTCTTTGGCCCCGAACATTATCCGGCTATGAAGGCCTGGTGCGATGAATACTTCTTCCTGAAGCATCGCAACGAGGCACGCGGCATTGGCGGGATTTTCTTCGACGACCTGAACACGCCGGACTTTGCCACCGCCTTTGCGCTGACGCGCAGCGTGCGATCATTTTCTGGATGCGTACCTGCCCATCGTCAGACGGCGGATGAACACCCCGTATGGCGAGCGCGAGCGCACCTTCCAGGCACTGCGGCGCGGCCGGTACGTGGAATTCAACCTGGTGATCGACCGCACGCTGTTCGGGCTGCATTCCGGCGGACGCTACCGAGTCCATTCTGGCTTCGATGCCCCCACGGCACGGCTGGCGCTACCAGTATGCGCCCGAGGCCGGTACGCCGGAAGCAAAGCTTACACCGACTTTCTGCCGGCGCGTGACTGGCTGGGAACGGCACCCACTACGAACTTTCAGCCGGCGACGTCGCATCGGATTGCTGGGTGGCAGTTTCGACCCGGTTCACGTGGCCCATCTGGCCCTTGGGGACAGGGCCGCCATGGCGGCCCTGAAAGCTCAACCAGATGGTGCTGATCCCCACCGGCCATGCCTGGCAGAAAGGCGGCCACCAGACCGAGGCGCGCCATCGGCTGGCCATGCTGCGGCTGGCCATTGCCGCCCTGCCCGCCAACACCGGGGCTGGTCACTGGCTGATCGACGAGCAGGAGCTGAATCGCCAGGGCCCCAGCTACACCATCGACACACTCGCGCACGCTGCGCCGGCAGTACGGACAGGGATGCGGCGCTGATCCTGGTCCTGGGCAGCGACCAGTTCCGCAATCTCGAGACCTGGCGCGAATGGCGCCATCTGCTGGACTACGCCCACCTGGCGGTGACACAGCGCGAGCAGGTGCCGCTTGCGGACCTGCCGCCGGACATCGAGAAGCTGCTGATGGCCCACGGTACCGGTGCCCTGCCCGATGCCCCCTGCGGCAGCATCATGTTCTTCCGGATGCCGCCGGTGCCGCTGTCATCCACCCAGCTGCGCAGGCAACTCGCCGCCGGGCAGCCGGTCAACGGGCTGCTGCCGATGGGGGTGGAAGCGCACATCCGCCGGCACGGGCTGTACGGCACGGGTTCGCTCGGCCCTGATGATGACCCGACCGGCCGATGGGCTGGGGCGTCGCGCTGAGCGCGTGAACCCCTTTTTCAGGCATTTCGAAGGCATTTTCGACGAGCATTTCCGAACTGCAGTACCTGGTGGTGGACGCGCTGGAAGACGTGAAGGCGCAGGACATCCGCGTAGTTCGACACCGGCCCGCAGCGCGATGCGAAGTCACCGGCGCTGTCGGACCTGTTCGACCGCGTGGTGGTGGCCACCGCCACCTCCAACCGCCAGACACGCGCGCTGGCCGCTCACGTGCAGGAGCGTGCCCGCGGCGAGGGCTATCCAGTGGTCTCGGTGGAAGGCGAAGAAACCGGTGAATGGGTGCTGGTCGATCTGGGCGACCTGATCGTGCACACTCATGCAGCCCACCATCCGTGCCTATTACAACCTCGAGGAGCTGTGGGGCTCCCACCCGGTGGAACTGCCACTGCCCAGACCAGCCGCCCGGCGTAATACGCGCGGCAAGGCTGCAGGGCCGCCGAAGGATCGGGGGCCGGGCAGTCTGCCGTCTGACATGGCGGGAACAAACGCGTGCCGATCCCTGGCTGGCCCCTGTCACGATCAGCCCTGCCCTGCCACGAGGTGGTCATCCCGTCCCAACCTGTCCCGCCCCGCGCATGACTCCGGCCACGCCATGGTCTTCCCAGCCAGGATTTGACATGCTGATCCGCATTCTGGCCGTGGGCCAGCGCAGCCCGCGCTGGGTGGACGAGGCGGTGGGTGACTACCTGAAGCGCTTTCCGGCCGGCTGGCAGGTGGAACTGGTGGCGGTGAAGACCGAGAACCGCACCGGCGATCCCACCCGCCGCACCGACGCTGCCACGGCCACACTGATGGCCCGCGAGGCCGAGCGTCTGCGCGCGAAAATCCCGCCCCGGGCGCGCGTGGTGGTGCTGGACGAACGCGGCGACGACCCTGCGCACCACGGCACTGGCCCAGCGCCTGCAGCGTTGGCGAGCAGGCCACCGAACCGGTGGCCATCCTGATCGGCGGGCCGGACGGACTGGACGCTTCGCTGAAGGGCTTCCGCGCACGAGCGCATCCGCCTCTCCAGCCTGACGCCGCCACACGCACTGGTGCGGGTGCTGCTGGCCGAGCAGCTGTATCGGGCGTGGTCGATCAATGCGGGCATCCCTTATCACCGGGAGTGACGGAGTCACACACTGATCTATCTTGCCTCACGCAGTCCGCGCCGGCTGGCGCTGCTGGAACAGATCGGCATCACCGATGTCCGGCTGCTGCTGGACGAGGACGAGGCCCGGGCCGAGGCACTCGAAGCCGTGCGTCCGAAGGAATCGCCCACGCAGTATGTGGAACGGGTGGCGAGGGCCAAGGGCGAGGCAGCCTGGGCGCGACTGGTGGCGCTGCGGGACACCGCGGGACAGGCCGGTACGACCGATGCCTGGTCGCTTGCGCCGCTGCTGGCGGCCGATACGACGGTGGCCGTGGGCGGAAAGATTCTGGGCAAGCCGGAAGATGCCGACGACGCGGCCCGCATACTGGGCCTGCTGTCGGGGCGCTCGCACCGGGTGCTGAGCAGCGTGGTGGTGATCGGCCCCAGCGGCAAACTGCGCCAGTGCACGCAGGTGTCGCGCGTGCGCTTCCGGCGACTGACCGACGACGACATTGCCGGCTACATCGCCTCGGGCGAGCCCTTCGGCAAGGCCGGCGCTCTACGGCATCCAGGGGCTGGCGGCGTGTTTCGTCAGGCGCATCGAGGGATCGTACAGCGGCATCATGGGGCTGCCACCTTCGAGACGGCACAGCTGCTGGGCAGGTGGGCGTGCCGCCGGTACGGGTGGATGGATCCAGGGCCTGACGCCGGGAGTCCATTTGGCGACGGCCGCCGCATGGTGTATACCATGAGGTGACAACAGCCGGAGCGTCCCATGTCCGGACCCCGTAAAAGAAGAAATACTGGTCAGCACCACCTCGCCCGAGACCCGGGTTGCCCTGATCCAGCAGGGGGTGCTGAAGGAATTCAACATCGACCGTCAGGCCAGCCGTGGCCAGGTGGGCAACATCTACGCCGGCATCGTCAACCGGGTGCTGCCGGGCATGCAGTCGGCGTTCATCGACATCGGGCTGGAAACGCTCGGCCTTTCTGCACGTGACCGACCTGTGGCAAAGCCGGGTACAGGAGGAGGTTCCACCCGCCCCATCGAAAAACTGCTCTATCCGGGGCAGCCGCTGCTGGTGCAGGTGATCAAGGATCCCATCGGCAGCAAGGGCGCCCGACTGACCACACAGATCAGCATTGCCGGCGGATGCTGCTGTTTCAAGCCGCACGACCAGCATCTGGGCATTGCCCAGCGCATCACCGACGAGGCCGAGCGCACGCGGCTGCTGGAGCGGGTGCGGGCGCTGACGGCGCTGCCGCCCGATGCGGTGCTGCCGCTTGCGGCGGAGGCTGACGAAGCAAAGGCGGCACCGGCTGACGCAAAGGCGGCGTTGCAGGGCGGCGGATTCATCATCCGCACCGTGGCCGAGGGGCCAGCGACGAGGCGCTGCTGGCCGACATCCAGTACCTGCGCCGGCGCTGGGCCCAGATTCTGGAAGCGGCGCAGGCCAATGCCGCCGGCAAGCCGGCGGGCAGCCGCAAGCCGGAGCAGCTCTATCACGAGCTGCCGCTGTCGCAGCGGGTGCTGCGCGACATGGCGTGGGCGGGGAACGCAGTCGATCATCGTGGACGATGTGGAAACGCTGGCCACGATCGCGCACCTCTGCCGCACCTACATGCCCAATCTGGAAGAAAGGCTGCGGCTGCACGAGGGCGCACGCTCGCTGTTCGGACCCGTATCAGGTGGACGAGGAAATCGAGCGGGCACTGGCGCGGCGTGGCCGCTGAAGTCCGGCGGGTACCTGATTTTTCGACCAGACGGAAGCGCTGACCACCATCGACGTGAATACCGGCGGCTACATCAGCGGCCGCAATTTTCGACGACACGGTTTTCCGCACCAATCTGGAAGCCACGCAGACGCTGGCGCGCCAGCGTGCAGCTGCGCAATCTGGGCGGGATCATCATCGTCGATTTCATCGACATGAGCAGCGCGGAGCACCGGGAGGCGGTACTGCATTCGCTGCGCAGTGCCCTGCAGCAGGATCGCACCACGACCACCGTCAATGGTTTCACCGCTGGGGCTGGTGGAAATGACACGCAAGCGCACACGCGATCTCGCTGGAGCGGATGCTGTGCGAACCGTGCAATGCCCGCCACGGCAAGGGCACGATCAAGACGGCGCGCACGGTGTGCTATGAAATCATGCGCGAGATTGAGCGCGAGGCGCGGCAGTTCGATCCGAAGGAATTTCGCATTCTGGCCTCGCAGCAGGTGATCGACCCTGCTGCTGGACGAGGAAAGCCCGCACCTGGCCATTCTGGCGAGAACATCGGCAAGTCGATCACGCTGCACGTGGAGCCGGCCTACGTGCAGGAAGATTACGACATCATTCTGGCCTGAAATACCGGACGCGGGTGACTCAGGGCGAACAGAGGATCGTTCCGACATGATGGTGTCAGTCCGGCGTGAAATACCGATACGGTAGCGCGGCCAGAGGCGGTCGACCAGCCGTTTGAGACGTTCGGCGGTGCGCGGTGCCGGTACTCGGGTGGGCAGGTGCTGCCAGTCGGCATCTGCGGCACGGGCCACGGCCTGCGCCACGGTTTTCGTTGCGCAGGCGGCTTTCGGCCAGAAATGGCCGATGAAGGCATTCCAGCCCGGCTTGTTGCCCCAGTAATGCACGATCCAGCGGTCGCAGGGGCTGCAACGACGGGGCGTGCCCCTGCCTCCCCGTCACCCGCGCACCGCCATGTACTTCCCGTGTACCGTGTGCCTGTTGCGTGCCGTGTGCGTGCTGCATGCCGATGCTGCCGCCGGTGCGCCCGGCGCTCGCGACGCAATCAT